>Ga0209105_100144_pt1 | contig 24928 bp, 21 predicted proteins | sample SedPBSmetaG_FD_184158 | JGI IMG/M metagenome (GOLD analysis project Ga0209105, IMG submission 184158) | Freshwater sediment bacterial and archeal communities from Indian Creek, Illinois, USA to study Microbial Dark Matter (Phase II) -... | ecosystem: Environmental > Aquatic > Freshwater > Creek >...
CGGCGATAATGATGTTAACAAAGCTTTTGGTAAACAAAAAAGGTGCGGCAACAATTTTCCTTGTACTGATACTTGCGATATTGTTAGCTTCTATAATAGCAATAACTTTAGATATGACACATATAACCAGATTAGCGGGGGATCTAGATATAGTTTTAGATTCGTCTGCTAAAGCCGCAAGCATTCAAATAGACGAAAACGCTCTTTTATATGGAAATGTTTTTATAGACAAGGAGTCTGCGCTCTCCGTATTTAAGGATATGTTTGAAAGAAACTTTTTAAGCAGAGGGAAAACGGGGCAATTTTTAACAGCGCAATCTGTTTTTTATCCTACTCCTTTTAAAGTCGAAGCGGAATATTATTATATTAGCCCTTCAACCGGTAATCGTATTGATTTATTTGTTAAGATTATAAACACATCTACTCCGGAAATCTTGACCTTGGGGCGTTACCCGTTTATTGTCAGCGATATTTCGGCGGACAGACCAACAATAGCGGTTTTAGGCGTTTTAACTTATAACAGAGTTGGATTATTGCAAAGAGAGCCAATTGTTGTTAAGCGTGTAGCGGTTTCACAATTAACGGCCGAACTTGTCAATTAAAACCCCCCAATCACTCATAATATGATTATACCCCAATAAGTAAGGGTAATTCTGAATTGAATTTTATCTAAGCAGCCAAAATAGCTGCAGCTGATCTTTGGAAACTAAATACTTCAGACAAATAATTGACGGTTTCAGCAGCCAAAGCATCTTTTATACCATTTATCCTGCTTTTTAAGAGTCTTTTACAATTTATGGCATCGATTTTGAAGCCTAACCAGACTTTTGAGCGGACTTTTCCCCTGACAGGTAAGTTATCCACATTATACTGTCTTCTTAAGGTTGAAGGAATCCCTTCTATTCCTGCTCGTTTGCTAACAATTTCCTGATATTCGGAAGTTTCCATCTTTGCTTTTAATACTAAACGGTGTAAACTTGTTTCTGAGATTTCAAATAAATTCTGTCTTTTCTGCCTTTTAAGCGGACAATGAGGGAAATTCGGACATACATCACATAATTCATGAGAAAAATGTGCCCGGTAAACTCCATTTTTGTAGTGGCTATCTGTTGGTTCATGTCCTAATGGACAATTCACAACGGTGTGGATAACCTCATCTATGTTGAATTTTTCAAATCCTGTTTTTTCATTGCTGGGATCTCTTCCCACTAAATTTGTCGGTATGAGATTTATGTTGTTTTCTATAGCTTTCTTGGAAAGTTCCTCGGAATAAAATGTTCCATCCACAATAATTGCTATCTCTTCTTCTTGTTTGCCCAGCTTATCAATTGCATCGTTTGAAAATGCTTGGTCGCTGTATGTGTTCTGCTGAAGATCATATTGGATGATAATTCGATTGTCATCATTAAAGCTTTCAGCTACGTTTGCTACATATCCAATGTACTCATTATTACCCTTTTTCCGAAAGGTGGCATCGGGATCCGTAGGATTCTGAAGACTTTGAGGACTGATTTCAGTAGAAGGCTTAAGTTCTACTTTCCCATCGACATTCTGAGTTTGTTCCCCGATCATTCTGGATAGCAACTTAAAATCTTCGCTGGCTTCAAGCGCATTTTCCTTGCAAAGATAATATAGCTCAATGGCGTCTGCTGTGACCGTATTTAGCTTTGATTGAATATCCTTATCCTTGCAACGGTAAATGGTATCATTCCGATGTCCTTCTTCAAGATATGGCTTGAATTTCTCAGGCAGCATTGTAATGTCTACCTTCTGAATTTCTTCAATCAAGCGATTTACACAGGAATATATTATCTCCAGTCGGGATAGTTTCTTACAGGAAGAACTGATCATGAGAGAATCCATTCGGATACTCCGACCGTCTATATTTAGGAGCTTGGTAAAAGCTTTCGCATGACTTTCTACTTCTTCCTGAATGATATCAACACCATGTTCCTCGTTATAGCGATATACGGCAGTACGAAAGTTTGTGAGAGAGTTCTTGGATACAGGTTGTTCTCTAAAACTGGTTGTATGTAGCGCATATTGGTACCGCATATCAAACATCAGAGAACCCAAGCATTCTTCATCTGACTGAGTAAAGATTTCTTTGAGCATTAAAAGTCCAATGTATACATTCACCGGGTTGTTAGGACGTGTTGCGGGATTGTCGCTATATATAACCGAAAAACGATCTTCATTGATGAGTGGGAAAATATCTTTACTGAACTGCTCAGCCCAGGAATTCTTCAAGAACTTAAGCTCCCTTTCGGTAAGCTGAAAAACAGGGTCAAAAAGGTTTATTTGTTGTGAAGTATTTCGGCAAAAAGACATTTGAAATCACTCGCTTATCTTAGGTTTTATTGAGTATATTTTACCATAAAACCCTTGATTTTACAAGCATTTTTAATGATTTTTGCACATTTTTTCAAGGTTCAGTCGCTTCAAAATTACAATTTATGCCAGCTTTTTGGGTGATAATCATAAACTGACAAAATTTTATTTTCAATAGGTCGAAAGAATTATTTTCGACAAAAAAGCGACACAAGAAAACGGTTCTTTTGTGTTATTGTGTCGCAACATTTTTCGATATTTTTTTCTTTTGCCAAATTTCGATAATTATGCTAATATCATTTCTAAATAGTAGAGCACTTATTCAAGAACCTGAATCAATGCGCAAAGGGGGTGAGGGTTTTGGACGAGCAGATAGACTTACGAGAGCTTTTTGGAGTCATAATAAAAAGAGCTTGGGTTATAGCACTCATAACAGTAATGTCCGTACTTATTAGCGGGGTGGTGACATTTTTTATTTTAACCCCCGTATATGAGACTTCAACCACCATGATGGTATCAAGAGCTCAGGAAATAACGGATACAAACATGCAATATCAGGACATTCTAATAAGCCACAGATTAGTAAATACTTACAGAGAAATAACGACTAGCAACAGAGTTCTTTACAGAGCGATAGATGCCTTAGACCTTGACATGACCGCCGATGAATTACGCGCAATGGTGTCGGTCACAGCGCTAAGGGACACGGAAATCATAAGAATCAGCGTTGAAAATACGGATAGAAATTTTGCGGCAAATCTCGCCAATGTAATAGCGCAGATGTTTATGGAAGAAGTAGGCGAGATAATGAGAATTGACAACGTCCAGGTCATAGATACTGCTATATTGCCTGAAATACCTGTGAGGCCGCGTCCTTTGCTAAACATTGCCTTAGCGGGAGTTTTAGGCTTCATGATGGGATTAGGACTCGTATTTTTGATCGAATATTTGGACAATACTATAAAAACACCAGAAGCAATCGAAAAAAGATTGGAATTGCCCGTGCTAGGAGTCATACCCAACTTCGATAATTAAGTTTTTTTAGAGGTATTAATGATTAAATCAACCAGGCTTATTACCAACGAAAATGTCAAATCCCCGATAGCCGAAGCCTATAAAACGCTTAGGACCAATATACAGTTTTCGCTTACCGACACAAACGGAGGCCTTAAGGTTATACTTGTAACCAGCAGCGGTCTTACTGAAGGGAAAAGCACAACCGCCGCTAATCTTGCGGTAACCTTTGCACAATCCGACCAAAAGGTACTGCTTGTGGACTGCGACTTAAGACGACCTGTCGTGCACAGGTCATTTACTCTCTTAAACGGTAAAGGTTTAACTAATATATTGGTTGAGGGTGTCGATTACGCAAACCTTGTCAATACGACTTTTGTAGAAAATCTCGGAGTAATTACAAGCGGCCCTAAACCGCCTAATCCATCAGAGCTTCTAGGATCAGCCAGGATGAAAGCGTTGATAGAGAGATTTAAGGAAAACTACGACACCATTATTTTAGACAGCCCTCCCGCATTACCGGTGACCGACGCCGCTGTCTTGTCAAAGCTGGTGGACGGCGTGATAATAGTGTGCGAGTATGGACAGACAACCTTTGAGTCAATAGCCCAGGCAAAGTCCTTGCTTGATAAGGTGAACGCCAAGATTCTCGGAGTCGTGTTAAACCGTGTCCCCGCAAACCACAAGGAATACTATTACTACTATTACCAGGATGAAAGAGGCAACATGGTTAAAAGCGGAAGAAAATCTGCCGCGCTTAAGGCTTAATGCAACATGATTGACTTGCATTGCCACATATTGCCTGATATGGACGACGGACCTCAAACGATGGAAGAATCGGTTGCGATGGTCAAAACAGCCCTTGAGGATGGGATAGTTACAATAGTCGCCACTCCTCACTTTACGGACTTTAATGGGATAGACTTCTTTTTAAAGAGCAGGGATGAGAAGATTGATGCTCTTCTAGGTAATCTATCGACAAAGGGTATAAATGTCAATATCGCAAAGGGTGCGGAAGTGTACATAGGTATGGATCTTTTTGATATTAAGGGTATAGAGAGGCTCGCTTTAAACGGCTCGCGATACATATTAACTGAGCTTCCGATGATGGTTTTTCCGCTATATACGGAAGAATTCCTTTACAGGCTGCAGCTTTTAGGATTTGTACCAATAATTGCGCATCCTGAAAGAAATGCTGAAATTATCAGAAAACCGGAACTGCTCTACCGACTTATAGACCTAGGCTCCTTAGCACAGATAAATACCGGAAGCATAACGGGTCTTTTCGGACAAGCGGTGCAAAATTGCGCTAAAAAAATACTAAAAAGCAAAATGGCGCATATGGTCGCAACCGACGCTCACTCAAACGGACGAAGAAAACCGGTAATGCGCGATTGTATAAAGACCCTTAAAGCTTGGGTCGGGCAAAGGGAGGCAAATAGGCTTGTAAACTTAGTACCTGAAGCGGTATTTGCCAACGGGGCACTCGACCTATAATATTTAACTTCCAAACTCCGATCATATAATCCTGGGGTGTTTCGGCCCCCAAGACAAAGTTCGGACTACATACAGCAATAAAATAGTTCTAAACATGAGCTTTCTTTAATAAATCTCAAATGGCGAAGCTTTGTCTAAAATCCGATAATAAGGATGTGATGCTATGAATGTATCCTATAAACGACTGTTTTTACTAATCTTTGATGCAGTGATGGTTAATATCGCCGTGCTTTTGGCGTTACTTTTAAGATTCGACGGAAATGTACCCCAGGAATTCATAGTAGCTTTTACCAACACATTTGTATTGACATCAATAGCAAAAATTTTCATATATCGACACTTTGGGCTCTATAAAAGCATATGGAGACACGCGAGTATCGAGGAATTGATGCGGATATTCTATGCTGTTTTGCTCGGTACGATTTCCGAATTCATCATTGCTCTTCCGCTCCGATTGACTTTGCCAAGATCGGTATACGTGATATCATTTTTACTTACAATGGCATTTGTCGGCGGCTTGAGGATGAGCTATAGGGTCATGAAAGGATACGGAACGAATAAAGCACCCTCGGCTTTAAAGATCCTGCGGGTTATGATAATAGGCGCGGGACAGGCCGGAGCGATTTTAATAAATGAAATGAAGTCTAACGCAAGTATGTGCCTTAAACCCATTTTAATAATTGACGACGATAAACGCAAACACAGATCATGTGTACATGACGTTGAGGTTTTAGGCGCAAGAGAAGATATCGCGCGATTAGCAAAAGAATATAAGATTGATGAAATAATACTGGCTATACCGTCTATTTCGCAAAAGGATAAGTCTAATATTTTAAATATTTGCAAGACCACTAAATGCAAGCTCAAAATCTTCCATGGAATACAAAACTCATTGGATTCCAAACTTGCCGGTAACACCGTAAGGGTGGTAAACATAGAAGATCTCTTAGGCAGAGACGAGATAATAAGCAATGTAAACGGAATATCCGAATACATAAGAGATCAAGTGGTATTGGTAACAGGCGGAGGAGGCTCGATAGGGTCGGAGATTTGCCGCCAAGTTGCCATGTTTCGTCCTAAAAAGCTTTTAATCCTTGACATATATGAAAACAGCGCCTATGAGCTTCAGCAGGAATTAAAGAAGCTTCATGGCGACAGTTTAGATTTTGACGTTTTGATAGCCTCGATAAGGGACGAGGAACGATTAAGGGAGATCTTCTCCTTATATAAGCCTTCTGTGGTATTCCATGCCGCGGCGCATAAGCATGTCCCTTTAATGGAATCAAACGTGCGCGAGGCTGTCAAGAATAATGTGTTTGGCACATTGAATGTCGCAAGATGCGCTAACGAGCACAACGCGAACAGCTTTGTACTTATATCATCGGATAAAGCCGTCAATCCGACAAGCGTTATGGGCGCGACCAAACGCATAGCCGAAATGATAGTCCAATCAATGGACAAGCGCAGCCGGACCGAGTTTGTGGCGGTAAGATTCGGGAATGTATTAGGAAGCAATGGCAGCGTTATACCTACTTTTCAAAAACAGATCGCACAAGGTGGCCCTGTAACGGTCACAGATCCTAATATGGTAAGGTACTTTATGACCATACAGGAAGCGGTGCGGCTCGTGATCCAAGCCGGAGCCATGGCGCAGGGCGGCGAAATATTTATACTTGATATGGGCAAGCCTGTAAAGATTATTGATTTGGCGAAAGATTTGATAAGACTGTCGGGTCTTGAGCCCGATGCTGACATAAAGATAGAATTTGTAGGGCAAAGACCGGGAGAGAAGCTTTTTGAGGAGCTTCTTTTGGAAGAGGAAGCACTGCTTAAAACGCATGATAAGATATTCGTAGGAAAGCCTTTTGATTTGGACTACGACAAAGTGATGCAGGATGTTCGCAGTCTTAACGGAGAGTGCGCTGATGACGATGAACTGAGGAAAAGGATTTTTGGTATTGTCGGTATGGTTAATGGGAGCGGACGGGTGAGTGAGGGAGTAGTGTTGTGAAGCTTGGGTCAAGTAAGATTTCTGGTAAGTGTTAACGTGAGGAAACTGTAATGACACAAAGAATTTGGCTATCCTCTCCTCATATGAGCGATGAAGGATTTGAAAAGCAATATATACAGGAAGCTTTTGATACGAACTGGATAGCACCTCTTGGTGCAAATGTCACAGGCTTTGAGCATGAATTTGCCACTAAAGTGGGATCCAAAGCCGCTTTAGCGACTGTTACGGGAACAGCTGCGATTCATCTTGCACTTAAAGCAGTCGGTATTAAAGAGGGCGATATCGTATTTTGCCAATCGCTAACATTTTCGGCCACTGCAAACCCAATCATCTATGAAAAAGCAATCCCTGTGTTTATAGATAGCGACTATGAAACGTGGAATATGGATCCTAAAGCGCTTAAAGCAGCATTTGAAAAATATTCTAATGTAAAGGCTGTTATAATCGTACACTTATATGGATTATCGGCGGATATGGACAAGATTATGGAGATTTGCGCAATGTACAATGTGACGGTTATTGAAGATGCCGCCGAGTCATTAGGCACTTATTATAAAGGGAAACATACCGGAACATTAGGCAAATTCGGAATATTCTCATTTAACGGAAATAAAATTATTACAACTTCGGGCGGCGGAATGCTTGTATCCGATGATGAAGAAAAGATTGCCAAGACAAGGTTTTGGGCGACACAAGCCAGAGATCAGGCAAGACACTACCAACATAGCGAATTAGGCTTTAATTATCGAATGAGCAATGTTATTGCCGGCATAGGCAGAGGACAACTTAAGGTTCTTGAACAAAGAATTGCCAAGAAAAAGTATATCTATGAGTATTATAAAAGAGAACTTGGCGCACTTGCAGGTGTGCAATTTATGCCTATCAATGAGTGGAACAAGCCAAACTACTGGTTGACCTGTGTTATCCTAAATTGCCATGTTAAGCCGCTTGATATAATAGAAGCGCTGGAAAAGGAAAATATTGAAGCAAGGCCGATTTGGAAACCTATGCATATGCAGCCGTTTTTTGCTGAGTACGATTATATAGGCGATGATGTGAGTAGAGATCTATATGAAAATGGCGTTTGCTTACCAAGCGATACAAAGATGACAGATGAGGATCTTGAGAGAATTTGTGGGATTGTCAAGGGGTTGTGGGGTTAGATGAGCAGTAAGAAAGGTTTTTATGAAAGATTTATAAAAAGACCGCAAGATTTTCTGCTTGCTTTAATAGCATTGATTATACTGAGTCCTATTTTAGTGATAGTGGCAATACTAATAAGGATTAAGCTCGGAAACCCGGTTCTCTTTGTGCAGGAACGTCCGGGACTAAATCAGAAATTATTCAAAATGTATAAGTTTAGAACCATGACGAATGAGAGAGATTTGAGTGGAGAGTTGTTGCCCGATAGTATCAGACTTACGAGGTTTGGTAGGTTTCTTAGATCAACAAGCATAGATGAGCTTCCTGGGCTATGGAATGTCATGCGCGGGGACATGGCGGTAGTAGGACCTAGGCCTTTACTTGTTCAATATTTACCTTTGTATGACGAATTTCAAAGACGTAGACATGAAGTAAAACCGGGGCTATCCGGCAACGCTCAAGTTAATGGTCGTAATGCTATAAGTTGGGAAGAAAAATTTAACTTAGATGCTGAATATATAGGTAAGATAAGTTTTATAGAGGATTGGAAGATAATTTTGTTTACTATACGAAAAGTTTTTTACAGGGAAGGTATTAATGCTAATATAGAAGTGACAATGGAACCGTTTAGAGGCATTCGTCCTCAATGAATGACAGACTCTTAATTATCGGTGCCGGTGGTCATGGTAAAGTCGTTGCAGATATTGCAATGAAGATGAATATTTGGGATAAAATCGCATTCCTTGATGATGATGAGTCCATAAAGACTTGTATGGCTATTGATGTCATCGGCAAATCTGAAGACGCCTTAAAATATAAAGATGATTCGGATCTGTTTGTGGCTATAGGTAACAATTTTACCAGAGAGAAAATTCAAGAGAATCTTCAAACAATAGGTGCAAGTATTGCGACATTGATCCATCCTAGTGCTATTTTGGGTACAGACGTAATGATCAACAAAGGAACTGCTATTATGGCTGGAGTCGTAATAAATTGCAGTTCACGAATTGGGAAGGGATGCATTATTAATACCGCAGCATCCTTGGATCATGACTGCGTTATTGAGGATTATGCCCATTTATCGCCCGGAGTAAGGTTATCTGGAACAGTCAATATTGGTAAGTCGACTTGGTTAGGTATAGGCAGCATAGTTGGTAATAATATCGGCATTGCTTTCGATTGTATAATTGGTGCGGGTGCTGTGGTGATTAAGGATATAACTGAGTCTGGGACGTATGTGGGAGTGCCGGCAAGGATGATAAGTCAACGTGATCCTAAGCAATGGAGAGATTGCCCCTAGAAAGCTGGTAGATACTGAAACCACCAAGCATACTGATACTTGGTACCATATGCAAAAGCATCAATAATGATTAAGAAATCAACGTTTTTGCGGTAGAATGTACTTATGAAAACCAAAGCTAAGCGAGTGATTTCGAATGTCTTTTTACCCCAATACTTCACAACAAATAAACCTTTTAGATCCGGTTTTTCATCTTACTGAATGTGTAAATTGAACTCTTAATGCGCAAAGAAATCGGTGCTTAATCGGATCAAAAGTACTTAAATTCTCTGATGTTTGATATTAGGTACCAATATGCACTGTATACAACCAGCTTCAATAAGAAACCTGTATCCAAGAACTCTCTTACGTACTTCCGTACTGCTGTACACTGATAAATAAAGAAAAAGACTTTGATCTCATTCAGAAAGAAGTTGGATGGAAACTGCCGAATATCAGGAAATTGTTAGCAAACGAGCAGAAATCGAAAGCCTTTCTCCAGTCTTGAAAAGACAGTATGATGTGAATAACTTACCTGTTGGGAGTAGGGTCTGCTCAAAAGTCTGGTTAGGCTGAAAATTACTGCCACAAATTGTAAAAGGCGTATAAAAGCAGGATAAATGATATAAAAGATTGCTGTGGCTGCTGAAGCCATCAATTATTTGTCTGAAGTGTTTAGTTTCCAAAGAATAGATGCAGCTATTTTGGCTGCTTAGATAAATTTTAGTTCAATAGTACCTTAGTTAATGGGATGCAATTATGTTATTGTGGTTGATCACTACCTGTGCATCCGTATAAAAGGATAATGAGATTATATCAGTGTGTGCAAAGTTAAGGGTTATATTTAAATGGAGGAACATCCATGCTGATGGAATGCAATATAAATGGGAGTAATCCTAAAGTATCTGTAATCATACCATGCTACAATTATGGCAAATATCTAGGACAAGCCATTGAATCTGTGTTAGGACAATCTTTCCCAGATTTTGAGCTTATTGTATGTGATGATGGTTCTACAGACAACACAAGAGAAATTGTTTTTTCATTTAATGATAAGCGTATTGTATATTTTCATCAAAATAATAAAGGGTTTCCAACTGCACATAATGTTGCTTTGAATATGGCAAGAGGTAAGTATTTCTGTATACTTGATGCAGACGACTGGTGGTTGAGTTCTAAGATGATTGAATATAATTACAAAATAATGGAAAGTGATACCACTCTAGTGATGTCTTATGCAAGAGCATGTATATATCCATTCGAGTCAAGCCATGAAAAAGTGGGAAGAAAGTTGCCCAGTGGATTCATTTTTAAACACTTACTTTTTAGAGATTTTATACCCATGGGCACATTTATGGTTCCGACAAAATTGGCTAAACTGGTGGGATTTGATGAAAGCATACCTTATATGCAGGATTATCCATTTAAGCTTAAAATAGCAGCACTAGGTAAAGTAGTGTTTTGGGATGAAAATGTTTTGGCTTATCGTAAACATACACAATCCGTTAGCAATTCATCGATTCGACTTAGAAAAAATGCGATAGAAGTCATTAGTAAATTACGAGTGGATCCTTATATTAATTTAGTTTCCAACCAATATTGGCAACAGATCTTATCAATTAAGCACTTTGATTGTGGAAAAGAGTATGAATTAGCAAATGAACTTGCAATTGCACGAAAGCATTATAAAGCATCTTTAGAGCATTGGATGTATAATTGGAAGGCAGCTGTGCTTTTAATTGGTACTAAATCGGGGGGGTTATTAAAAAATATTATATTTGTAAAGAATTTTTTGACTAGAGGTATTGGCTAGGATGGAATTATTGTCTTCAAGGCAGAGTATATTAACTTTATGGGCAGTCATTGCATTAATAATAGGGATTGTTATTGGGGGAATCACAGCTTTTGATATGGGAAATCTCTTTCTCATATTAATTGTTGGAATATTCGTCTTATCAATAATTAAACCAAAGATATGCTTTTTGTTTTTAGTATTATTAACTCCGTGGAGTCCGGCAATGATTGGAATGATGGTAAATGTTTCGGAGAATATTATAGGACTACCTATTACTATATTTGAGCTCTTAGCAGCAGCGGCATGGATTGCGATTTTATTAAACATAAAAAAGATAAGAAATGTTAATCTTCCTAAAATTTCTCTTATCCATTTAATCTTACTTTTGTGGTTAATTATTAGTGCTCTAGTAGGAGTTGCCAGAGGAACAGATGTTTTACGTCTGTTAAGAAATGTTATTGTATTTAGTTCCTTTTTCCCTTTTTCAGTTTTGATGAGTAGCGGATTACTTGTTCTCTCGACGAAAGAAAGAGTCTATTATCAGATACTGGTTTTAGGTACAGGTTTAGGTGCGTTATTTTTTCTTTCGCCTCTGATGGGATATCATTATGGTGGAGTAGCTTTGACTTCACAGATCAGAATAAATAGAATTGATTGGTGGTTCAATACATTTGTTTTTGTCTATATCTTATGCACAATCTTAGGGGAAAAGAGATTAAACACTTTTCTGAAGATGTTCCTAGTTACTAGTACTATAATTAGCATTATTCTTTCTTTAGGGCGTTCTTTTTGGTTAGCTGCGTTTGGGGTAATTATTTACGTATCTGTTACTCACTTCAAAAGAAATAAATGGATGATATTATTTACCTCAGTAGTTTTAGGTATTTCCTTATTGTTGTTTTCAGACGTCATGGAACAACGCTTTATTCTAGGCGAAGATTCATTGCAACATCGTTTTAATGAGCATTCTGTTATTTTGTCTGAAGCATTTAATGATGGTTTTTTTAATTCAATTATTGGACGAGGTCTTGCCGCACCTATTCCTGAAGAATTAGCCAGAAGGTTTACGGCAAGTTATGTGTGGTGGATTCATAATGAATGGCTTCTACTCCTGTATAATAGCGGTTTAATTGGATTACTTTTATATGGATTATTTTTATTTACACTTTTAGGTGGAATGAAAAACTGTTTAGGAGGTCGTTTGGCAGGGTTGGCATTATTAATCACGAGTATTGGAGCAGGACAAGTTTTAAGCAATATATCGGGGCCTTGGATTGCGTTTGCTACTTATACATTTTTTACGAACGATAGTATAAGTAAGAAGTTGTCTGAAACCTTGCAACGGTAAATGTTATCGTTTCGATTTCATACCCACATAAAGTTAAAGCTCTCTTTATCATCGGTAGTTGACGTAGTTTTGATTTAGCTGGGAGACAGGGTTTAATGGTGTGCGTTAAACTGAATACGGCATCTTAACACAGAAAAAGGATTTGTTTATGAAAATATTATTTTGTACTGCCTTAGAACCAACAAAGGCTAATGGTGCTACTATTTATACTATAAGAATCCTTCGTGCTCTACAAAGCTTGGGATTTGATATCAAAGTTCTAGTTCTACAATTTTATACTACGTCATCCCCGTTACCTATAAGGGAATGGGTTCCAGAACTACGTAAATTGCAAGATACTGGGATAACGTTTAGAGTGTTTCCTACTAAACAAAGGTTTGATCTATTTGCATTAGCTTATGTTAGGCTTTTTTGGGATCTTATTTGTAGTTTGAGGGACATTGATGTTTTTGCTTTTAGATTAGTGTTTTTCCAACCTATACCACTGGTTATTAAGTTGGTATGTCAATCGATAAAAACTTTGTGGTTTCATGATGGAATTATTGAGGAAGTGTATTTCGTAAATAAAGATCTCAAACATTTGATTTTGCAAAAAATTTTTCATTTGTTTGAAAAATATGGTTCGCGATTTGTGGATTGGGAGTTCCCTGTTAGCAAAAAGATGCTTGAATATTCTCATCAAAAAGGTATATGTGGCAGAAAGGGAAGTGTAGTTTTACCATGTGTTGTTGAACTGGACAAGTTTTATTTGAGACCGATACCAAAAAAACTGAGCAATGATTCCAAGGATTATGTAGTTATTGGTTTTGCCGGATCTTTAGCTCCATGGCATGGATTTGAGAATGCTTGTAAGTTTGTGCAGTTTATTGGCAAATTTATAAATGTGAGGTTGCACGTTCTCACCTCGGAGACAGAAAAAGCAAAGAACATTTCTGCGCAATACCTGTTGGAAGCTACCATAGAATGGACAAATCATGATAATATGCCTAGCATTATGGATAATTGGGACTTTGCTTTGGCTCCGCAGAAATCTGGATTAATAACTCGAGTTAGCTCACCTCTTAAGGTAGCTGAAGCACTGAGCAAGGGGATTCCACTTATTATAGCTCCTGAAGTCGGAGATTTTAGTGAGATTGTTAATAGTCAAGGAGTGGGAGTCGTATTTGATCCGGATAACCATGATGAATGGGGAAAATCAGTTCTCAAAATAAAAGAGATTATATCCGATTACCACACAATTTCTTTGAAAGCTCGTAAACTGGCTGAAGAGTTTTATTCTTGGGATAGTTTGCCTCAAAAAATTGCTCAGGTGTTAAGGGGATAGAAGTTTATGAAAAGCTTTATTAGGAATGAACGTTGTCTTTTGTATGTAAGTTTGATTAGACACTGGACGAAAATGTTGTTTGGCAAAAGCTATTGGCATGTAAATCAAGGAGTGGGACATCATTTTGTTCCTGGACAGCTTTTAGGCTATTATAATGACTTGACGGCAAAGACGAAATGGATAGGTCAGACAGATGGAGAATCCTTGCCTTTGAACGAGGATAGTAATGGTAATCTTATATATTTTCCGACAACATTATTTCAAAAGGCTCTTGGTCATTGGGATAGGTGGATAGAAAGTAAAGAAACCGATATCAATGAAAGGACAAATTTTCTCAAACTAGCCGAATGGTCATTAAGAAATCAGGATGATAATGGCGGATGGTCTATCTGGCCGAGTTTAGGATTACGGTATGCTTCTTCCTATTCTGCCATGACCCAAGGAGAGGCGGCTTCAGTGCTTGTACGCGCTGCTTTAATTAACCAAGACAATAGATATTATATTGCTTCACGGAGAGCTATAGAACTTATGCTTACGCCTATGGAGCAAGGGGGAGTATGTCGCTATACACATAAAGGAATGGTGTTAGAAGAGGCCCCTCTGGTCCCACACAACACTATGCTAAACGGATGGATATTTGCGATTTATGGTTTGTACGATTATTTTCTTTTAGCGAAGATTTGGGACAAAGATACTATATGGATAGAAAAAGCATTGTACGAGAGCATCCAATCGCTGTTAGCGCATTTGCCGCTTTTTAATGCTGGTTTTTGGTCTTATTATGATACCTTTGGCAACATCTCTTCCCCTTTTTATCAAAAGCTACATATTTCACAATTAAAAGCACTTGAGATGACTTTTCCTGAACATGAGAATAATATTCGCAGGTGGCGACAACTTTTTGAACGACAGGCTAATTCTAGTCTTAATATAGTAAGGGCGGTAGCTATAAAAGCATTCCAAAAATTGCTTCACCCACCGAAGGTAGTCTTACGATGAGAATTGTATATGTAACTTCAAGTTTACCATATGGGCCGGGAGAGGCGTTTATAATACCTGAGATTGAGGAGCTTAAGCGACAGGGGCATGAAGTTTTGCTTGTTCCTATGTTCCCACGGGGCAAGCTTTTCCATGAAAAAGCTGTATCTATGATTGATTTTACACGCAGCCAGCCTCTGATTTCATGGGAGATACTTAAAAAAGCGATATGCAATGTATTAAGTATGCCTTTTAAGGCTTTGTCGACTTTGACTCTTATTATTAAATACAGTAATAGAATTGATATACTTGCAAAAAACTTGGTTGTCTATCCAAAAGGGCTTTGGCTGGCATATGTAGTAAGAGATTGGCGGGCAGAACATGTTCATGCTCATTGGGCAGCTACAACTGCTACAATGGCTTTGGTTGCTGCAGGACTTTCTCGTGTGCCGTGGAGTTTTACCGCTCATAGGTGGGATATAGCCGAAAACAATCTGATTGCACTTAAGACGCGAAAAGCTGCATTTGCACGAGCTATTGACAGTCGAGGTGCGCAGGAGTTGATGTCACACGCTAAGTTTGCTGATTGGACACCTCATATTATACATATGGGAGTAATACTTCAAATTGATAGGGTGCACAATTGTATCCCTTCTCATAAGATTTTTCGTGTCATAATGGCAGCAAATTTCGTTGAAAAAAAGGGACATATCTATCTCATCGAAGCAGTACAGTTGTTGTGTCATAGTGGCTTTCAAATTATGCTGGATTTAGCTGGTGACGGACCTTTAAAGTCAGACATTGAAAGCAAAGTCAAAAATTATAGACTTGAGGGAAATGTGAATTTTCTTGGAGCAGTTCCACATAGTCAATTGATTTCTAGGATGCGAGACAGAGAATGGGATCTAATGGTTTTACCAAGTATCGAAGATTCGACTGGAGCAAGAGAGGGTATACCTGTATCACTTATGGAAGCAATGAGTTGCGAAATACCGGTTATCTCAACTAAGACTGGCGGAATTCCTGAGCTTTTGGAAGGGGATGCAGGATTATTAGTGCCAACTAAAGATCCGGTAGCATTAGCCGAAGCTATTGAAGCCTTAGCTACAGATCCAGTTCTTCGCGAACAATTGGCGAAAAATGGAAGCAAGAGAGTACATGAAGAGTTTAATGTTAAAACAGTGGTAACCAAATTAGTTTCACTTTTTTCTGAGTGCAGGAAGACTAAAAATTGAAAGTTGCTTCAGTCGTTGGTGCCCGACCGCAGTTTATCAAAGCTGCAGTAGTTTCAAGAGCGCTTCGTAGCTATGCTGAAGTTAACGAAGCACTGGTTCATACTGGTCAGCATTCTGACAATAACATGAGCCGAGTGTTTTTTAAAGAGTTTTGGTTCGGGTACACACGATGTCCAGACTGGCGAAATGCTTAAGCTGCTGAATAGATCATCTTAGCAGGCTTGCAGTAGTCACATGAAATGTTAAACATTAAACGGTGTTTAATAAAGGCTTTATAGGTAAGTTTTTAAAACAACATCAAGATTCAGGTAATATAACAATGAAAAACTTGAAAGAGGTAACTTTTTTGATAGGAAAACGTGTCTGGATACTTAATCATTATGCCTTAACACCGGATTTAGCAGGAGGGACTAGGCATTTTGACTTGGGGAAAGAACTTGTCAAGCGAGGTTATGAAATTGTAATCTTTGCATCAGGTTTTGACCATGCTTCTAAGAAGCATATAAAAGTTGACCCTAAGGAGAGCTTTAAAGAAGAAAAACTCGAAGGGGTGTGTTTTGTATGGTTGAAGACTCTTGGTTATAAAAGCAATAACTGGCGTAGGATAACCAATATGTTTTCATATGGTTTTAGAATCATAAGCGCTTCTAGAAAATTTAATAAACCTGACATAATAATAGGATCTTCTGTTCATCCCATTGCTGTTTTTGCCGGTTGGTGGCTTGCTAAAAGATACAAAGCACGTTTCATTTTTGAAGTGCGTGATATATGGCCACAGACGCTTATAGACATGGGAGCTATGAAAGCTACTGATATCTCGGCAAGGTTGCTTTATGCATGGGAGAAGTTTATGTGCAAACAGGCTGAAAAAATCATTGTACTCATGCCTATGGCCAAACAATACTATATTAACAAAGGTATAGATGCCGGCAAAATTTATTGGATTCCAAATGGAGTTGATTTGGAGCGATATCAAAACCATGTTGCATTAGAGCCTAGTACAGAAATTGGGCAGATTATTGAGCAATATAGAGAAAAGTTTAAAGTAGTTTACACTGGGGCGCATGGTCAAGCAAACGGCTTGGATGTAGCAATTGATGCAGCGGCAGTACTAGTGAGCAAAGCACCGGATATACATTTTATATTGATAGGCGATGGACCATCAAAGCAACTATTGAAGGAGAAAGCAGAATCACTTGGTTGTACAAATGTAACATTTTGTGAGCCTGTGCCTAAGGCAAGTATTCAATTAATATTGGAGTTTGCAGATGTCCTGTTGCATTGCTTAAAACCAATTGAAGTATTGAAGTATGGCGGAAGCTCAAACAAGCTGAACGATTATCTAGCCAGTGGGAGACCTATAGTAATGTCCGCAGATATTGTCAACGATATTATCACCGAAGCTCAGGCTGGTCTTACTGTTATCCCCGGTGATCCAGAGGCGCTGGCAGAAGGGATTCTAAAAATCTTCCATATGAGTAAAGAAGAGCGTGAGAGGCTTGGAGTTAATGGGAGAGAATATGTAGAAAAACATCATAATATATCTACGTTAGGTGAGGCTTTAGCTCGATTATTGTAAGCTTAGGAAGACAATTGATTAATAAAACAGTTTTACTTTTAAAATTATCTCAATAGATTTAACGAGGGGTCATCATTTTGTTAAAACAAAAATTATCAAACAAAACCGCAATTCTTGGAGTTATTGGACTTGGGTATGTAGGACTTCCTCTGGCTGTGGAAAAAGCTAAAGCTGGATTTAAGACCATAGGATTTGATATTCAGAAGTCTAAGGTTGAAATGGTTAATGCCGGTATCAACTATATAGGTGATGTAGTTAACGAGGATTTAGAGAAAATAGTAAAAACGGGTTTACTTTCAGCTACATTAGACTTCTCACAGGTGGCTATGGCGGATTGTGTATGCATATGTGTGCCTACACCGCTAGATAAGTATCAACAGCCGGATATCAGCTATGTCAGGTCTTCCGCTGAGAGTATTGTCCCTTTTATGCACAAAGATATGTTAATAGTATTAGAATCGACGACATACCCGGGTACAACACAAGAGCTTCTTAAACCAATTCTTGAGTCATCTGGATTAAAATGTGGCATAGATTTTTATCTGGCGTTTTCCCCTGAACGTGTAGATCCGGGTAATTTAGTATATAAAACGAAGAATACTCCTAAAGTAGTCGGCGGCATAACAGAAAAATGTACGGATATAGCTGCCACATTATATGAAACTATTTTGGATGCCCCGATTCATAAAGTATCATCTCCCGCTGTTGCAGAGATGGAAAAGATACTTGAGAATACATACAGGAATGTTAATATTGGACTTGTAAATGAGCTTGCCATTTTATGCAATAAGATGGGAATTAACTTTTGGGAAGTTATAGAATCCGCAAAGACAAAGCCATATGGATTCCAAGCATTTTATCCCGGACCCGGATTGGGAGGTCATTGTATTCCCTTAGACCCCTATTATCTATCTTGGAAAGCACGTGAATATGGTTTCCATACTTCCATGATAGAATCTTCCATGATGATAAATGATCGTATGCCGGAATATTGTGTGGAAAGAGCAAGCAAGATATTGAATCGATATAAAAAATCATTGAATGGTTCAAAAGTTTTTGTTCTTGGAGTCGCGTACAAACAAGATATTGACGACTACAGAGAAAGTCCCGCTATTAGAGTGATAGATGCTCTTGAGAGAGAAGGAGCTAATGTCTGTTATTACGATCCATTCATACCTGAATATTGCCATAATGGTTTGGTGAAAAAAGGAGAATCGATCTTATCAGCTGAGTCGCTTGAATGCGCGGATTTAGTGGTAATAACTGCGGCACATACAAATGTAGATTATGAACTGGTGCAAAAGCATTCGAAAATGATTTTTGACACGAAAAATGCCATGAAAAGCATAAAGAATAGAAATAATATAGAATTACTATGAAGGAAAAACGAATGAATCTTCGCTATGCATTAATTGGATGCGGACGCATTTCGCCAAACCATATTGCAGCAGCTCTTGCCAATAATTTAGATATAGTGGCTTTATGTGATATCATACCGGAACAGATGGAAGATAAGTTTCGTAAATTTAACCTTCCTGCTTCCGTAAAAAAGTATACTGACTATAAAACGATGCTTCGGAAGGAGAAGCCCGAGCTCATTGCAATAGCCACAGAAAGCGGAAGACATGCTGAAATTGCTCTGGACTGCATTGATGCCGGATGTAATTTGATCATTGAAAAGCCCATTGCACTTGCTTTAAAAGATGCAGATTCTATAATAACAAAAGCTGATGAGAAAAAAGTTAAGGTTTGTGCGTGTCATCAGAATAGATTTAATAAGGCAATTCAGAAAATCAGAGGAGCTATAGAAGAAGGACGATTTGGAAAACTGTTTCATGCTGCTGCCCATGTAAGATGGAACAGAGGCGAAGATTACTATAAACAAGCCTCCTGGCGGGGAACGTGGGAACAGGATGGCGGAGCTCTTATGAATCAAAGCATCCATAATATTGACCTGCTTCGATGGATGATGGGAAATGACATCGATGAAGTGATTGGTATGACGGATAATTTACATCATGACATTATTGAGACTGAGGACATAGGCTTAGCACTGATACGATTCTCAAATGGCAGTTATGGACTTATAGAGGGGACAACTTATGTTTACCCGGACAATCTGGAAGAAACACTATATGTATTCGGAGAGAGCGGAACAGTCAAAGCCGGAGGCAAATCCGTTAATATTATAGAAGAATGGAGATTCACTGATGGAGTGGATGATCCTAAAGAAGTAAAAGCCTGCTACAGTGAAAATCCCCCCAATGTTTATGGTTATGGTCATAATCCGCTTTATGAAGACGTTATAGACGCAATTTATAATGACAGACAACCATATGTAACTGCCGTAGATGGGAAAAAAGCGCTTGAGCTTGTACTGGCAATCTACAAATCGGCAGCGGAAGGCAAAAGTGTCAAACTTCCATTGGATGATTGCGGTACTTTGGATTTTAAAGGGAGATTTGATAAATGAATTACTTTGTACATGAAAGCAGTTATATCGATGATAATGTTAAAATTGGCGATGGGACGAAAATATGGCATTTCTGCCATGTTCAAAAAGGTGCTGTGATTGGCGATTATTGTAGCTTTGGTCAGAATGTCAATATTGCTTGTAATGTAAAAATAGGCAATTATGTTAAGATTCAGAATAACGTTTCCGTGTTTGAAGGCGTAGAGCTTGAAGATTATGTGTTTTGCGGCCCCTCAATGGTTTTCACAAACGTGTTGACACCACGTTCTAAATATCCCAGAGAAAGCACCGTATATAAAAAAACTCTTGTAAAGTGGGGTGCAACTATCGGAGCTAATGCAACAATAGTATGTGGCAATATGATAGGCAGATGCGCACTCATCGCCGCCGGTGCGGTTGTAACTAAAGATGTGAAGGATCATGCTCTAGTGGCAGGTGTTCCTGCAAGACAGATAGGATGGGCATGTGAATGCGGAATCGTATTAAAAGAAGATTTAGCTTGTCATGAATGCGGTAGAGTGTATGAAGTACAAAATGGAGATTTAAGAGAACGGAAATAAGCAAATGGAATTTCGTGATTTAAAGAAGCAGTATCAGGTGTTAAAAAATAAAATAGACAAAGCCATGACTGATGCCGCGGCTTCAGGTGAGTACATAATGGGTAAACAAGTCAAAGAACTTGAGGCTTCTCTTTCAGAGTATGTAGGCTCAAAGTATTGTATTGCTTGCGCTAATGGAACAGATGCTCTAACGATGTCTTTAATGACATGGGGAATAGGTAAAGGTGATGCGGTATTCGTTCCTGATTTTACTTTTTTTGCTACCGCGGAGGTTGTATCGCTTGAAGGTGCAACACCTGTTTTTGTAGATGCGGATGCCGATACTTTTAACATAGATCCTTATAAATTGGAAGAAGCTATAAAGAAAGTAAAGTCTGATGGGAAATTAACCCCAAGAGCAATAATACCCGTTGATCTTTTTGGACTTTCAGCAAATTATCCGGAAATAATAAGGATTGCCGACAAGTATGAGCTTTTGGTACTTGAAGATGGAGCGCAAGGGTTTGGCGGTACTATAAATGGAAAGAAAGTATGTAGCTTTGGTGATATTTCTATTACATCTTTTTTCCCGGCAAAGCCGTTAGGATGCTATGGCGACGGCGGAGCGATATTCACTGATAATGATGAGTATGCTAAGATTATTAATTCACTTAAAGTTCACGGCAAAGGTTCTTCAAAGTACGATAATGTCAGAATTGGTTTAAACTCACGACTCGATACTATTCAAGCTGCAATCTTACAGGTAAAATTTGAGGCATTCACAGAGTACGAATTGGATAAGGTAAATGAAGCAGCTTCATTGTATTCAAAGAATCTTGAAGGTATTGTAAAAACACCGGTTATACCCGAAGGATATTTTTCAAGCTGGGCTCAATATACGATAACTTTAAAAAGTAGGGAAGAAAGAGATGGATTGCAGGCCTATCTTAAAGCAAACAGCATCCCTTCAATGGTTTATTATCCGAAGCCGATGCACATGCAGACAGCTTATAAGGATTTTGGCTATGGTGAAGGCGATTTTCCTGTGGCTGAGATGTTATGTGATTGTGTCTTATCATTTCCTATGCATCCGTATATAACGGAAGATGAGATAGGTGAAGTGTGTGACAGAGTAAAAGCTTATGTTGTCAAAAGGCTTCAATGACAAGATCCATAGCAAATATGATATTTATGTGAATTCTCGTGAGTGTTTTTGATGCTCTTGGATATCAGTAATCTGTTAACCACAATGTTTGATTCTTGTGTAAAATTATGGACGAAATTACGAGGACGCAGCAATGAAACTAGTTACAATAATAGGAGCTAGACCTCAGTTCATCAAAGCAGCACCAATCTCAAGATTGCTTCGTGCTAAACAAGGTGTTCGGGAGATTATAGTTCACACAGATCAACACTACGACCATAATATGTCTGATGTTTTCTTTAAAGAACTGGAGATTCCTATTCCCGATTATAACTTAGGTATAGGTTCAGGAACCCATGGGATTCAGACGGGTAGAATGCTTGAGGCAATAGAAAAAGTACTGCTAAATGAAAAACCTGATCGAGTACTGGTTTATGGGGATACCAACACGACTTTAGCCGGAGCACTGGCATCAGTGAAGCTTTGCATTCCGGTGGCTCATGTTGAGGCAGGCTTGCGATCGTGTAACCTGAGAATGCCTGAGGAGATTAATCGCATACTTACCGACCATATCTCTGATCTTCTTTTTGCTCCAACAGAAACGGCGGTGCAAAACTTGCGAAAAGAAGGGCTTCCTGAAGAGCAAATTCATTTAGTGGGCGACGTGATGTATGATGCTGCCCTATATTACGCTGCCAAAGCTAAATGTACAAGTCATATTCTTGAGCAACTTGATCTCAAACCACAGGAGTATATCTTAGCAACCATCCATAGAGCTGAGAATACCGATGATCCCTTAAAACTCAAAGCAATATTTGGAGGGCTTATAGAAGCTTCCGCAAATATTCCGATAGTGTTACCCTTACACCCACGAACTCGATTGGCTCTTCATACCCAAGGACTCATTGAAGAAACAGGAAAAAACTTACTTTTAATTGAGCCGATAGGATATCTTGACATGGCAATGTTAGAACAAAATGCTAAACTGATTGTAACAGATTCCGGTGGTGTGCAGAAGGAGGCATTCTTCTATCGTGTGCCGTGTGTGACACTGCGACATGAAACCGAGTGGGTTGAATTGGTGGAGTTGGGATGGAATCATTTGATAGCGCCAGTTTCGGCAGAAATAGTAGCAGCGGGAATATCTATGAAGTATAACTCTCAACAGAGCACTGTCGGCTCATGCTACGGTGATGGTAGGGCTGCGAATCAAATTGTAGACTGTTTGATACAAGGAAGTACGGCTCTCTGACATTGTACCTTAGGATGAACAATTTATTCTCCTATGCAAAGAAAGAACTATCGCAAGATGCTATTCTGTGCTGGTGTATCAACTGGCTCAATTATCCGGGACAGCCTTTGTATCAGCTTGGAAAAGCCGTTTTGGATTTGTTCCTTGGGAAAGAAAAGCTAGATGAGTATCAAAATGTAGATGTAAAACAGCAGTACGAAAAAATCGATATCTTGGTTCTTTTCAGTGGAAAGAAGAATGGATGTATTAACGATTATGCATTGATGATTGAAGATAAAACGAATACATCCGAACACAGCAGGCAAATAGAACGTTATAAGACTGTGCTGGTAAAAGATTTCTCAAATCGAATAGGGTATTCGTCATATATAAAAACTGGAACCATGTATGATGGGGATTGGCTGATGACTCATAATGTCAACGCTGTAATAGACCTAAATAAGTTGTTAGCAGTAATTCAACCTTTTCAAGGCAAGTGTTCTTCTGATATATTGGATTCATTTAACCATGCAGACAGAATACCGCGTATAAGGGGACACTTTTTATCCCGTTTTCAAAACCGAAGTTTTTGGCCGATACACTTATCACATAATCCGGCTTGTAGATGTCCCGGTAACTTCGCAGACTTTTAGAGCGCACATTTTCCGCTGATTTTGCTTCCAGTGGGATGATTTTGCCCTGCCTGTTTTGAAAGACAAAATCAACCTCCGCCTTGCCCGGTGAACTCCAATAATAAGGCTTTATCCCATTTGTAACAAGGGATTGGCAGATATAATTTTCCGCCAGCGCGCCTTTGAATCCGTCGAAGCTATGGGGCGTATGCAGCACCACCTTTGCCGCAATGTCTAGCTTGGAACAAAGCAGCCCCGTGTCTACCATATAGACCTTGAATATATCGTTTTCCTTATACGCTTCCAAAGGCATTTGTGCCTGCGTCACATGGAAGCATTTATTTATCATTCCGGCTGCCGTCAACCAATCCAGCGCGTCTTCGTAATCGCTAGCCCGCGCCCCTGATTTAATGACCTTGTATTGAAATTTACGGTTTTCTTTCGCGAGCTGGGCGGGAACAGACATCCACACCGCAATATTGCGGGTCATTTGCCGAGGTGTCGCATATTTCGCCATATCCGCGATATAAGAATCGTTCAACGTACGTTGTATGGCGGCGACAAAATCAAAATCCTTTTTATTAACGTATTCCTGCACCGCACGGGGCATACCGCCTACGACAAGATAGGTTTTATATAAATCCATCGCCTTGTCATGGAGCGACAGTGGCGTAAAGCCCGAATATGCTTCCTTTATAAATTCGCACATACTGTTTTGTCCGATAGCCCATAAAAATTCCTCAAAGTCCATCGGGTACATATACAGCATATCCACCTTGCCGACAGGGAAAGAATACTTTTCCCGTTTCATAGCCACACCCAGCAGACTACCCGCCGCGACAATGTGATACTGCGGGGCACGTTCTGTAAAGTATTTTAACGAAGTCACCGCCTTCTCGCACGCCGGTATCTCGTCAAAGATCATCAGGGTATCGCCGGGTAAAATTGTTTGTCCGCTTTGTGCCGAAAGTTCGCGCACGATTCTTTCGGGATTAAGGTCGCGCTCAAAAATGGCGTTTATTTCATTGGATTCTTCCATACTAAAATACGCCGTATTTTTATAATGCTCCTTGCCGAAGGAAAGCATGGTGTAAGTCTTTCCTACTTGTCGCGCACCTTGTATTATCAAAGGCATTTTATCGGGATTGTCTTTCCATTTTAAAAGATATTTAATGATTTTACCAAAAGTGCCGTAAAGCCCCTTGCTTCAGTTATGGCGATATAAGGCACAACCTATCGGAAAACTCGATGTTTTTCGATAGGTTTAATTCTTCTGTTTGTATTATACATATAATTTTGATATAATGTAAATATGAAGACTAAATTTAAGTCAAACAAAGATGTTGTGTATTCTTGTAAGTACCATGTGGTATGG
>Ga0209105_100145_pt1 | contig 24802 bp, 18 predicted proteins | sample SedPBSmetaG_FD_184158 | JGI IMG/M metagenome (GOLD analysis project Ga0209105, IMG submission 184158) | Freshwater sediment bacterial and archeal communities from Indian Creek, Illinois, USA to study Microbial Dark Matter (Phase II) -... | ecosystem: Environmental > Aquatic > Freshwater > Creek >...
TCAGTCCCCTATTCATCGGGGCGACTAAGACGATAGATTTTACCCATCCGTGTGGGGCAACCCGCAAAGGGTATGCGCTTATCGTATTTAGTGAAGTTTCAATCCACGCCCCCGCACGGGGGGCGACTGGAGCTGAGCTTTCCTTCTTTTGATAGCTTTATGTTTCAATCCACGCCCCCGCACGGGGGGCGACTTAGCCGAATGTGGCGTTGATCCGCATGAGTTTGTTTCAATCCACGCCCCCGCACGGGGGGCGACGTTGGCGCTCGTATTTGAATTGTGGTCAATGTTGTCGTTTCAATCCACGCCCCCGCACGGGGGGCGACGTAGATTTGCGAACTTTGCCAGAATTTCAGCATGGTTTCAATCCACGCCCCCGCACGGGGGGCGACCACGAATAACATGGGATGGCATGTTCCCGGGCGCGGTTTCAATCCACGCCCCCGCACGGGGGGCGACCACGAATAACATGGGATGGCATGTTCCCGGGCGCGGTTTCAATCCACGCCCCCGCACGGGGGGCGACCCTCGATTTCTCCACCTTTACTGTGGATGTATCCCGTTTCAATCCACGCCCCCGCACGGGGGGCGACCGTTATGAAGCTGGGGAGTTGGCTATTCTTTCGGGTTTCAATCCACGCCCCCGCACGGGGGGCGACCCTCGATTTCTCCACCTTTACTGTGGATGTATCCCGTTTCAATCCACGCCCCCGCACGGGGGGCGACTTGTGTTGATTGCAGGAGCAGCGACGGCGCTATTCGTTTCAATCCACGCCCCCGCACGGGGGGCGACCTTTTACAGTATCTCGTGATAACCAGGAGATATATGTTTCAATCCACGCCCCCGCACGGGGGGCGACGAAACAGATGCGTTAGATTGGGTGGATTCATACGGTTTCAATCCACGCCCCCGCACGGGGGGCGACCTGGTACAGGTTGCCCGGTTTGACTTTTGAAACGGTTTCAATCCACGCCCCCGCACGGGGGGCGACGCAGTCTACTGTCCCACCGTATTTGTGCTTTTCAGTTTCAATCCACGCCCCCGCACGGGGGGCGACCTGTCAATCGTGCCGTTTATCTTCTCATCTAAATCGTTTCAATCCACGCCCCCGCACGGGGGGCGACCTGCGTCCCTATATTTTGTGCTGTCTATCCCCTCTGTTTCAATCCACGCCCCCGCACGGGGGGCGACACACTTGGAGTGAAGCGGTAGAAGGCAAAAAAGAGTTTCAATCCACGCCCCCGCACGGGGGGCGACGCGTTTGACACTTGATGCGTCACATCTGGTATTGTTTCAATCCACGCCCCCGCACGGGGGGCGACGTAGCCGATTGTCCGAACAGTTTAAACATGATGGTTTCAATCCACGCCCCCGCACGGGGGGCGACGCGGTTTGATGATAATGGCGACATATACCAGATAGTTTCAATCCACGCCCCCGCACGGGGGGCGACCCAAATACGCTATCACTCTAGCATCCGTAATGACGTTTCAATCCACGCCCCCGCACGGGGGGCGACCGATGCTTACCCCGATAACGGTGCAGACTACGGAGTTTCAATCCACGCCCCCGCACGGGGGGCGACCCAGCTTTCCTGAGCTGCAACCTGTCCCAAGGCGTTTCAATCCACGCCCCCGCACGGGGGGCGACATGTGCCCGTCCCTGCTGTGACTCGCATTTCTAGTTTCAATCCACGCCCCCGCACGGGGGGCGACTGGGGAGCGCACAATACGCGGGGCAGTTTCAGCAGTTTCAATCCACGCCCCCGCACGGGGGGCGACGGCTGGACATCTAATTCTTCGTCATTGCCTAGATGTTTCAATCCACGCCCCCGCACGGGGGGCGACTCGTCCGCATAAGCACGGAAAGAAATTTTAACAGTTTCAATCCACGCCCCCGCACGGGGGGCGACCTACATATTCGTCCGGAGCTGCACCGCTAAAGAGTTTCAATCCACGCCCCCGCACGGGGGGCGACGTGTTCCTTTATTTCATTTTTGATGTCGTTTATATGTTTCAATCCACGCCCCCGCACGGGGGGCGACGGATGAGCTAGGGATATTGCTAGGGAAGCGATTTGTTTCAATCCACGCCCCCGCACGGGGGGCGACAGACATAATATGTGAAGTGTTCAACAACAAAGCGAGTTTCAATCCACGCCCCCGCACGGGGGGCGACTACACCATCGCAACCACAGAGATGGCGTTTGCAGTTTCAATCCACGCCCCCGCACGGGGGGCGACCCAAATACGTGTTGCTTATGTCCGAAATGATTATGTTTCAATCCACGCCCCCGCACGGGGGGCGACGGATTCGCACCCTTCCTTCTTATCAGCTCATCCGTTTCAATCCACGCCCCCGCACGGGGGGCGACCCCATACCGATAGATACGCCGACAACGGTACATACGTTTCAATCCACGCCCCCGCACGGGGGGCGACCGCGCCAGAGGGCGTGAATTTTTGGGACGCAGACGTTTCAATCCACGCCCCCGCACGGGGGGCGACTCTTAGCGGTTTTTTACGCTATATTCCGCAATTTTTTGCCTCTGTATCGCGAACTTGTTATTCATCGAATTTTTTTTAATGCATGTTCTGCTGAGTTTCTAATTATAGCCTATATTTCAATCATTTCACTTATAGCGAAGGTTCATGTGTTATATGCTCGGGATAGATACGCGCATTGCTCTCTCCTTGTCACTCTACAAAATTATCGGCTCTTCATGAGTATATAAGGGGCTTTTCCCAAAATGCTCCACTCTCTTCTTCCAATTTTTCCCGAGATAATACAACCTCAGAGAATCACATTCTCTATCAATTATACTGATCAACTTATGTTGTATGTTAACCAGTTGCGCCGGATCTATTAAACACTCAAAAACCGAATTCTGAACACGTTGTCCGTAGTTTTCGCAAACTCTTGCCACACTCCTTAACCTCTTTTGCCCTTCAACGCTTGTTGTACTAACGTCATATGTAATTAAAACCATCATTTAAGTTCACCTACTTCCAATAAAAAGGTGGATAATGATCGAGTTCATCACGTAAATGCTTTGCAAGCAACTTTGCTTGTACATGAGGAATTAAGCCGATTGGTATTTTTTCATTAATAAACGGATGAACTATTTCTTCCTTTTTTCTCTTCTGCCAGTTAGATATCACAGTTTTTCTTGCGGTGTCGGAAATATTTACGCCAGTTGGTAATATCTCAAAATCATCGTATTGTATCTGCTTTAGATTTATCATGGCTACGACCATTCGATCGCACATAGGTGCTCTGAATTCTTCCATAAGATCAAGGGCAAGACTTGGTCTTCCAGGTCTTAATGCATGTAAAAATCCAACCGCCGGATCAAGGCCAACACCTTCTAATGCCGAACGGACATCATTAGCCAAAAGTGCGTACAGAAAAGACAGAAGTGAATTTATTGGATCTGTCGGTGGTCTTTTAGAGCGCTTAGTAAATGTAAATCTACCTCTGTCAGCTTTTATCATACGATCGAAGGCAGCAAAATATCTGTTAGCAACTATACCTTCTATTCCTCGAAGCTGATCTAAATTGTCAGCTGACTTCAGCAACGAAGTCAAGGTTGAAATATTAGTTGCTGCTTTTCGTAAATCTTCGCTATCCTCTTGTACATTGCTTTCTCTTGCTGATCTTACAAGTAAACTGCGACCATTTGCGATCTTCGCAGCTATAAAGTTTCTTGCTAGGTTTAAACATTCTTCATTTTGGGCTTCACGATATTGGGCTATTCTCAATAGCACATTGCCCCGCACAGGACCCTCCAATCGACCATAAAACTTTCCTTGCTCATTGAAGAAACTTAAGCCTATTCCTTTCTCTCCACAAAAAGCTAGTAAAGGTGTAGAAACGGTAGTATTCGCAAAACATAGCACAGATTCTAAATTATGTATTGGAACTCTTGTCTTTTCTTCTCCACCTATATGAACACAAATCGTTTCTCCTTGCTTGGAGAGATATGAATTCTCTGTGAATATATATAGGTTATTAAGTAATCGCTTCAATCGTATTCACCTACTTCAGCGTCAGTCCATAATTTTTTGATATAATTTCCTGATGAATCTTTAATTTTAGGTAAACAATCATAATTCAGGGAACACTCCTGGCACTTTTTACTTTTCTCTGGCAAGGGTACAATTCCTCTTTTCGTTAGCTCATGTATGTTTTGGGCTCCTTCACTCACTTTATTCCTAAGCTCTTCTGTAAACTGCACTTCTTTACGTCTATGATCGTCAGAATAAAATATGTAGCCAACATTAATAGAACATCCTAGCATTTCTTCCAGACAAATTACCTGAGCGCATAGCTGTACTTCATACTCAAGTTCATTGCGCACTTTCCCATGTTTATACTCAATAGGTATTAATTTCCATAGACCAATCAACCCCTTCACAGGTATGCCTGCTTTATCAGCATGAAACTCTACGCAATCGGCCAAGCCTGATAGTCCGTGAGTGAAAGAATGTAGCGGAAGATTCCGTACCTTAATTAGTTCCTGCCTGGACTCCTTAGCAGTACGATGAACTCTTTCGTGTATTATGGAACCTTCCACTGTATGCACGTTATCTGACCATACTTGATCTATCAACATTAACGCCGCGCGCCGCTGACAATAATAATATTGCGAGAGAGCTGATATAGGCAAAAAATCATCCTCTGTAAACATCACCAGAGACTCAACATTTGATTGTTATTTTTTGCTTTAACCTGATGGACTTCAACACCATTAGAATTTGATACGGCATTGTATATTTCAACGCCATCAGGGCAATCCCTTAAATTGATTCTTATTAAATAGTCCTTGTATGATCTCGGTACAGCATTGTCTGAGATCCTATCAATGCTTACAAGTTCGAAAAGTTTGTGTGCAGGTGCACAGCCTAATTTCGATTGTTTCTTTCTTTGTTCCAAATCGGAATCCGTCCCTGTATGTTTGAAGATTATTACTGGAGCAATTGTTGACATTTCGCCCTTGCTGGCAGAGCGATCATGCTCGTACATATTCAGCAATGCTTCCCAGAATAACTCAAGATCAGTATCGCTAAAACCTACATCTTCTGCCAGATTTGCACTGATAAATCCACGCCCCACATACAGACCATAGGGAATAAGTTGCTTGCGTCCCATTGTGCGCAGTTTATCATCCGGCTGGCTGTTTTCCCACTCTTCGTATTGCACAAATGAAAAAGGTTTATCTCTATCTTTTAAATTCTCTGTTACCGCCATACGTGTAATAGAAAGATCTAAGGGTAAAATCGGATCTATTGAACGTAAAAATGTCAACTGTACTGCGCCTCTTACTTGTCCTGCATTAGCACCAGTTGATAAAACTGCTCCAAAAGTCCTGACATCATAGAAATTCTTACATAACCATCCACGTGCTTCATTAATTTTTCTTTTAGTTTTTTCAAATTTATTATTCCCTGTCTGCTCATGAGCCTGCGCAATAAATTTATTTATATTGCTCGATTGTTGTATTATTATCCCATATGGTGGTATGTTGCTTTTTGCATATTGTATATAGTTACGAATCCTACGTTTTATTGCGACATCAGAAATCAATCCTCTCATGTCCTGTGGATCCATCCTGGGAGTATTGCCCATATCTGGGTCTCCGTTCGGATTCCCATTCTTACATTCAATAAAGTACATAAACTCATAACGATTTGCTATTGACATCTATATCTCCTCCTTGTTTAACTTTTTTATCATACATTGCAGCTTTTTGTTGATAGTAACCAAGAGCAAACAGCGTTTGCCCCTCAAGTGACAAAGCACCGGGAACCTCATTCCCGATTTTTGTCATAACTTCAGACAGTTTTTGCTCATACCAATAAGCAATGCCATATTCAAGCTTGTTGAGATGATATTGTGAGCCTCTTATCAATCTCCCTAATACCAGTGCAGGTGTCGCACTAGCAGCCGAGTAATATCTTTGCACTATACCTGCTCCCACATCACCTAAAGCGCTGTGCTGTATATCGGCTAAAATGGCCATGAGCCGACCAGCCTGATATGCCGCCGAAGGATGCTCAGTATTAAGATGACTTTTCATAAACATTCCTCCCTTAAATGATTTGTTACGTAACAACCAAGCCTTTAACAGTGAACATGATATCCTATCAAGATTATCATCTTTGCTTTCTTCATCTTGGTTGATAAGCTTCGAAAATATATATGCCAAGCTTCTACTGGCCACTATATCAGGCAAAGGCAGCTTACAGATTATGCTTCGCCAAATCCGGGGCATTACAGAAGCTAATTCATCGTTGATCCGGCCATATGTCTTGTCAAAACCTTCATTTTTTCTGAATGATACAAGGCGAATCAACCCCGCTAAAAGTTTAAAATCATTTGCTATTCCTTTGCCTTCAGGCGAAACAATTTCGAGATCCTCAAACCAATTCCGGATGCAATCAAGAAGATGTATAAATCTGCCTTGCATCCAGTCTCTTAGCATTATTCGACCTCCGTTAGCAGACATTTGAAGTATATAATACACGTTTTCCGCTAAATCGGGACGCCGACCCTCTTCAACTGCTTTTATCAGCCGATTTGCTTTCTGTCTGGCATTCTCCTTTTCCGCCTCAGGGTTCTCCAAAGAATCGAGAATATTATCATCTTTACTTACTGGTTCCTTATACCAATTTAGAAACATTGAGCCAGCTATAGGAGGGGGTGACTTTTTTATAAGATCTTCTAGAGCATTCCGGTATGAAATTACAGATTCTTCAGAACAGGCTGCATTACAAGATTGTTTAAGCCCATACGACGTAAATGCTTCCTTGTCAAAACCAATTAGCGATGATCCTGATGGCTGTCCTCCTACACGAATTAGCCCCATCACTTTGTTATGCGTAAGCACAGGCACAATCACTTCTCCGCTCAAGAGACATACCATTTTAAATTTGTTTTCATCGTCTTTGAATATTTCGCTTTTATTTTTCTTTATTTCAGAACGAAAACTCTGCCACCAAGTATGCCATGTATTCTGCTCCACAGGATATATCTGACCTGTACGAATAGTAGATAAATCACCTTTTTTAACTTTTCTTTCAATAGCGATGCGTTTGATGTTCTCCAGTTTCTCAGGATCTTTTAAAGAATCCAGAACGAACGTTAATGATTTTTCATATTTTGAAGCCTCGGCCAGCATATGTTTGAAAAACTCATGTTTCGCTTTAATTTTCCTGTCATCGTCAACGTTTATTACAACATTGACAGATTCGATAAGAAAATTACTTCTCGTAATTCCTCCGGCAATCAACTCATCATGCTTCAACTCCGGAGCAAGGGGATAAGTTTTATCTTCCTTGATGATATCAACAAAATTACCGTTTTCTGTGAAAACAAAAGTCCATCTGGCTGTTTTGCTTTTAAATCCTGCAACATCTCCTAAATTATTAACTCTCGCGTAATTGGCTAAATCATTTAGCATAATAACCACCCCTATCATTAGGCTTTACTACGAGATTACTTTCCCAAGGAGGTATATCTAATACACCCTTTTGTATTCTTGCTTTAAAAACACTTATAAATGGCTTTGCTGTATCAATTATTAGTTCATTCAGATTAAAAACATCGTAAAGCATCCAACCGATATCTAAGGAATCTTCAATAGTGCTCTTGAAATTGTCCGCAAGAGAAAAATAGGCGACGAACTCGCGACATCCTAAATAGGGTTGAAAAAAACATTTCCCCTTGCTTATCCTTCTGATTGCTTGTTCTTCAAATGCCTTTTGTGAACATTCAAAAGCTTCCCTGGGTTTTATTGTAGCATGCACTCGATATCTGACGTTTTTTAAAGCTATGATCTGCCTTTGTGTCCGCCCAGCCGCCTCTTCATTAGCATCACAAACTATCGGTTCTACTTCACCTCCTCTACGAGATGCACTCAATAACATTGTTTCGCTCAACTTCTCTTTGACTTCATTTTTTCTTAGCGTTGCAAACTGAATAGGAGCAAGGACTTCAATTCTTTCAACTCTCCACGAAAATTCGACCGGTTTTACATATATCGCATCTAGGACTCCTCTTGCAGCTGAAGGAGTCATAATAGGATAACTGAACCGCTCAACTTTCGTCTCAGGTCGTGTAAAACAAGCATAATCACCCCATACTTCAAAAACTATCGGCATGTTTTCCCTCCTCTTAGCTAATATATATATCACCGACATCACCGGGATTAAGACCTATTTTTGGACAGTATGCCTTCCGGTCAAGCAGAATATACCATCCTGTTTTCTCTTCATTTTTATGAATAATTGGCTCCAGAACATTCATTATGGCACTTTTGGAGTCAAACCTATGACTTACAGCTATTGAACGAGCTTCTTTAAGCCATTCTCTGCTAATCTTACCCTTTCGTGCAATCTCGGTAAGCCTTTTAAAGCTCTCAATTTTTTCTAAGTATGGGACAAGAATATTTATAGTGTTCTGCGAAATCCAATTATAGTTTTCTGCAACTGCATGAAAATCATAGGATTTTATTGCATCAGCAAGCTTTCCCGAATCGGCCTTGTAAGCGCTTTGCCTGTAATATCTGCAAAAATACTCTCTCAATGTTAGCGTATCGTCAATATCCAAATTGCCTTTTTCTGCCAGCATAAGTTGGACTTCCAAAGCTGCCTTTTGATATGAGTCGTCAGGAAAAAATTCATCTTCGAGAGGTGGTCTGAATACATGAAGCTCTCCATAATTTAGTTTCCCTTCTCTGTTACATCTTCCAGCAGCTTGACATATCGCTTCAAGCGGAGCTAAAGCTCTCCAAACAGCAGGAAAATCAATATCCACACCCGCTTCGATACATTGTGTCGAAACAAGTCTGCATTGCATGTTACTTTCAAGAAGTTTTTTTATTCTAGCTAAAATATAAAGTCTATGAGCAGGGCACATATCAGTAGATAAATGAAAATTCTGTTCATCCGGTGTACTTTCACAGAGTAATAAATACAATCTCTTTGCCTGATTTTTCGTATTTAGAATCGTCAATGCTTGTCTTTTATGTTTTAATCTTTCAGCTATATATTCCCACTCGATACTACCATACCATTGAACATTTACTCTGCGAGCCTTTTTTGCAAGTTCATCCGAGCTCTTGATCAAGCTCTCAGGTTGCCATCCCAAGCTTGTATGATTCTTAACCGAATGATGAAAAAAATCAAATGCAGGCTGGGTCGCTGTGCAAAAAACTGTTGTGCAAGCAAAGCGCTCAACTAAATAGGACATTGAAGCCAATGTATATGTTGCCAATTTCTGCGGAATAGATTGAGCTTCATCAAACAGGATAACAGAGTTTGATATGTTATGCAGTCGGCGGCAAGCACTGGATCGACTAGCAAAAAGACCTTCAAAAAAACGCACGGTAGTAGTTACAACAATCGGAGCATCCCAATTCTCCGCTAACAACCTTATATCTTCAGGCAATTCTGCAAGGCTGTGGTCCTCAAGGATCAAATCCGTGTCTTTATTATCATTAAATACGCCTCTGTAAACATTAACACTTTGTTCTATGATATTTAAGTAGGGTAAGACAATTATAATTCTCCTAAAATTATGTAACTGCGCATGTCTTAGAGCGAATGCCAACATAGCTAATGTCTTCCCCGAGCCTGTTGGAGCTGTCAACGTATAAATACCACGTTTCAAACTTCCTGCCATGATACACTCATCATATAATTCGTTGCGAATATTCTTTATAGTTATACTTGCCTTTGTCTTGATTCTAAGGTTTTCAACGTGTTTTTGCAGCAATGAAAAAAGTATAGCCGGTTGTAAAGGTTTTCCGTCTTTTCTGTATTCATATGCGTTCTCGATTGAACTGTTAAAATGTGCCTCAGTGGCTAGAAAGTCAGCATCTACCAGAGCTGAAAATAGCATGCGTACATACAGCATAGCTGCAATGCAATGGTTAGCCTTGTATCTTTCCGGATAATCACTGTCAATATCTAATGGTAGCCTTAATCCTTCACCATCCAACATTCTAAGCAATGTATCCGGTTCCCTTGAAGAATAAGTCTTCCCACAATTAGATACCTCTTCTTTCATTTTTACCGATGCTTCAAGTTCACGTGGTATTCCTGACACAAGACCGTCATGATGGCCTTGTACAGCAATCGCAGCTGCCAAACCCCTTAAATTATATTGCTTGATCAAAACCAAAGCGCCAGGAGTTGCGTGATCAATTTTAATAGCTTCACGAACTAGAACTTTATTAAACAGTTCAGTATACTTACCTAAGTCATGGCAAAGAGCAGCCGCTTCCGCCTCTTCACGTCTTCCCCACATCATCGCGAATGAACCAGCTAATTTCGATGTTTCAAACAAATGATTCGACACAAGTTCTTTATAACCAGCTTTATTCTCTGAATGAGCAAAATATGTCACTTGACCTCCAATATCCTATTCAAACTCAACAAAGCACTTAGTTATGCTAATTATACAACATCCCTTTCAATGGTTCGCGTCTGTACTTTCAATAGCTTAGCAAGTTTGGCTATATTGGGATATTTTCCTGCCCTTTTCTGCTTATATATTAATTAAATGCACTCAATACATGCACTTTTGCTTACCCGAAATCTCTGACCTGATATATTAATCATTTTTTCACCCCAAGCTTTGCCTAAACGGTCAAGCTATACCATTATTTAAATATATTCGATATATTTTGGCAAACTCCTTTCAAATCCTTCAAAATCTACAGATGATACATATCCCTCATCATTTTGATTCTAATTGCTTAGTCTGATAAATGAAACGCTTTACCACACTTTCCATCTCACATCTGTCCCCTATTGGCAATTGACAATAAAAATAGCAGATGTTATCATTTTTTTGACTTGTGTCATAATGGTAAAATGTCTGGAGGTATGCGTTTTAATGAAAAAAAAGTATAACCTGGCAGTCGTGGGGACTACAGGTATGGTTGGTCGGAAAATTCTAAAAGTGCTCGAAGAAAGGCAATTGCCCGTCAATAATTATCATTTGTTTGCCTCAGCGCGTTCAGCAGGTTCAAACATTGAATTCATGGGCAACACTTGTACTGTGGAGCAGTTGACGGAAAATTGTTTTAACGGCAAAAATATCGATATAGCGCTATTTTCGGCAGGAGCTTCGGTCAGCCGTGATTTTGCGCCTATCGCTGCAAGCCAAGGGGTTGTGGTCATAGACAACAGCAGCGCCTGGAGAATGCTTGATGAAATTCCTCTTGTGGTTCCTGAAGTAAATCCTCAGGATATTCTTAAACACAACGGAATTATATCAAATCCCAATTGTTCTACAATTCAGGCTGTGGTCGCATTAAAGCCACTTCACGATATGTATGGGATAAAAAGAATAGTATACTCAACCTATCAATCCGTTTCAGGCGCCGGTATGGCTGGATACGACGATCTGGTGGAAGGTGTCAAAGGCAGCACAAAGACAAATAAATTTCCCTATCCAATATTCTCTAATTGCTTGCCTCATATCGATTCATTCCTTGATAATGGCTATACAAAAGAAGAAATGAAGATGATCGAAGAAACCAGAAAAATATTGGGGGATCAGAGTTTAAAAATAACCGCCACCACGGTTCGTGTGCCGGTTTTCTACGGCCACAGCGAATCAATAAACGTTGAATTCAAGAAGCCTTTTGATATAAAAGATTTAACCGCCGCCCTTTACAAAGCGCCCGGTTTGGTAGTAATGGATGATCCCGCAAATAATCAATATCCCATGCCTATACATGCCGAAGACAGAGATGAAGTTTTCGTTGGTAGGATTAGAAGGGATGAAAGCCTGGAAAGCGGAATCAATATGTGGGTTGTTGCAGACAATATCAGAAAAGGTGCTGCAACAAACGCAGTCCAAATTGCTCAAAAGCTAATCGAATATTGGGAGAGCGGTCAATTCCCCCGCTAATAAATTAATTTTAAGGAGGTTATCATGAGCGTATTCACAGGATCTTGCCCGGCATTGGTTACACCTTTTAACGATGAAGGCGTTAATTTCGAAGCCCTAGGAAATCTAATCGAATTTCAGATTCGGGAAGGTAGCGACGCTGTTTTAATTTGCGGTACGACAGGCGAACCTTCGACTATGACTCATAAAGAAAAACTTGATGCAATATCGTTTACAGTTAAAAAAGTTGCCGGTCGTGTGCCTGTTATTGCAGGCACAGGCGGGAATAACACAGTCGAAGTGATTGAATTGTCCAAAGAAGCTAAGCATTTAGGATCTGATGCGCTTCTAATCGTTACCCCATATTACAACAAAGCCACGCAAAAAGGTATGGTTTTGCATTATGAAGCTATAGCCAAATCGGTGGATTTGCCAATAATCATCTACAATGTACCTTCTCGTACCGGCCTTAATATGACCGCCGCTACCTTAAAGGAGCTCTCAAACATTAAAACAATAGTCGGAATGAAGGAGGCAAGCGGTAATATATCTCAGGTTGTGGAGATGGCGCGCCTATGCAATGATTCAATAGCGCTATACTCAGGCAACGACGATATGGTTGTTCCGCTTATGTCAGTCGGCGGCAAAGGAGTTATCTCTGTTGTCGCAAACGTAGCTCCAAAAGATACTCATGACATGGTGTTGAAATTCCTACAGGGTGACATAAAGGGCAGCTATGAGCTTCAATTCAAACTAAACCCGCTGGTAGACGCGCTTTTCCTTGAGGTTAACCCGATACCGGTGAAAGCCGCATTAAACCTTATGGGGATGAACGCAGGCAAACTACGCCTTCCTTTGACAGAAATGTCCGAGCCTAATCTGAAAATCCTTAAACAGCGAATGACGGAATACGGTCTCTTTTAAAATAATTACGAAAGCTGAGAAACATATGATAGATGTAATACTACACGGAAGCAACGGAAGAATGGGGCAGGTGGTCGCATCTGTTGCAGTAGCAGACCCCGAAATAAGAATAGTGGCAGGTGTTGATTATTCACCAAGCAGCAGGAATCCCGATTTCCCCACTTATAGTTCTTTCGAGCAGTGTACTGAGTTCGCTTCCGCTATAATAGATTTTTCATCCCCTGTCGCGATCCCAAAATTGCTGCAAAGCGCCTGTAAAAGAAAGTTACCTTTGGTGATAGCGACAACCGGACTATCCCCTGAGGATCTTAAAGCCATAAAAACAGCTTCGGAAGTTATACCCATTTTGCGTTCAGCCAACATGTCTTTAGGAATTAACCTTATGTATGAGCTTTCTCAGAAGGCCGCATCATTTTTAGGCGATAAGTTTGATATCGAAATAATTGAAAAACACCACAACCAGAAGGTAGATTCTCCGAGCGGCACAGCATTTGCTTTAGCGGATGCCATAAATGAAGCCTTTCTTAATCCTAAAAGTTATGTACATGGAAGAAATTCAAAGCATCAGAAAAGAACCGGCGACGAGATCGGAATACATGCTATACGAGCCGGTACATTCAACGGCGAACATACAGCTTTATTCGCAGGTAAAGACGAGGCTCTCTCAATAACTCATACTGCATACTCAAGGCAGATATTTGCTTTAGGCGCAATAGCAGCAGCAAAATTTGCTGTTAAAAAACCACCGGGGCTTTACAGCTTCCGTGATATGCTATCCGAGCACAGCGCGGTGACAAATATTTATGTCGTTGACGGACAATCATTAATTACAATTAATCGTATACCTTACAAACCACAGGCAATATCGGACATTTTCGAAGCTCTTGGCAATGAGAACATTAACATAGACATGATAAGTCAGACTGCGCCTGTGAATGGTGAAGTGGATATATCGTTTACACTTCCCCTTAAACACTTACATCGCGCTATGGATAAAATAGCAGCTTTAAAGAAAAATTTCCCAAACATTTCTCCCATAGCCTATGACAATGTATCCAAGCTCACGGTGGAAGGAGTCGGCATGGAAATCCAAACAGGCATAGCGGCAAGAATTTTTAACATAATGGCCAAACAAAATATTTCCATAAAGACCATCACAACTTCTGAAACAAAAATATCCTTTATAATTGAGAAGGCGGATGAGCTTCTAGCTGTAAAAGCCATAAGCGACGAGTTTGGGATCTGAAAAAAGCAAAAAGAGCCGGAAATTTCCGGCTCTTCGTTTTTAATTTAAATCCTGTTAAAGACTTTTCTTAATCATCTTATCCAGATCACCTTTCGGACGTGCACCTATCGCCTGATCAACAACTTTCCCACCTTTAAACAAAGCGATGGTCGGGATGCTCATAACCTTATATGTAGCGGCGAGTTCCCTTTCTTCATCGACATTAACCTTGCCAACCTTTATTTTGCCATTATATTCGTCTGCCAATTGGGTGACAATGGGGGCAACCATTCTGCACGGTCCGCACCATGAGGCCCAAAAGTCAACGAGTACCGGTATGGATGATTTTAGTACCTCGGCATCGAAATTATCATTACTTAAAACAAGAACATTTTCAGTTGCCATCTTTATCGTCTCCTTCTCCATATTTTCTAAGTTTATATACAATCTTCGGCGAAAAGCCATCTCTTTTCCTAAAATAAGGCTCAAAAAGCTTAATACCAAAAAATGTAATCATAGTAAGCAAAATCCCTCCGGCTACCCCGGACATTTCGGAATCCAAATTAAGCTCAGGCGCAATTCCTATACCTGTTAATACTCCTAAAATAAGACCAACAAGAGGTATCAAATATACTATAGTCGCCGCTTGCAGCAACTTTAAAGGTTCCATATCTATCCCGACTATATCTCCAGGTTTCCCGTTTATATCATTCGGAATCTTAATCAGAACATCTTCTTGGCTACCGCTTGGACATACCTTACACTTCCCACAAGCCGTATCCCTTTTTACGCTAACTATAGCATTTCCGTCATCAAGCCCGACTATCACGCCGCATTGTTCCACTTAAACCGACTCCGTCCACCATTTGATTATAATGGAATGGTGATACTAATGCAATAAAATGTTAAATGCTCTCATCTTTAGTAACCTCGATTTTTAATTCCTTAAGCTGTGCCGCTTCAACATACGAAGGAGCATCCACCATCGGATCTGAAGCATTTTGTATTTTCGGAAACGCTATGACATCCCTTATACTTTCGCTTTTTGTAAAAAGCATCGCCATTCTGTCAAATCCGTACGCTATACCTCCATGAGGCGGAGCTCCATACTTAAACGCCTCAAGCAGAAAGCCGAATCTCTCCCAGGCTTGCTCATTTGTAAAGCCTAACGCCCTAAACATCCTCTCCTGTAATTGGCTGTTGTGAATGCGGATACTGCCTCCCCCTATCTCAACTCCGTTTAAAATGATGTCATATGCTTTTGCCCTTACCTTTGAAGGATCAGTTTCCAGAAGGTCTATATCTTCATCCATCGGAGAAGTGAACGGATGATGCTTGGCTGCATATCTTTTCGCTTCATCGTCATATTCAAGCAGTGGGAACTCAGTCACCCACACGAAACGAAAATCATCTTCACGCAATAATTCCAGTCGTTTCGCAAGTTCAAGTCTTAGTTGGCCCAAAGCATATAACGCCACCGAATCGATGTCCGCCACAAACAGGAGCAGATCTCCAGGTTTTGCGTTTAATCTTTCAAGTATCGATGAAATCTCTTCCTGCGTTAAAAACTTCGAAATAGGCGACTTTACTCCTTCAGAATCGACAACTATCCAGCCTAATCCTTTAGCGCGATAAGTTTTTGCCAAATCGACAAGAGCGTCAATTTCGCGTCTTGCATATTTCTCACCGCACCCTTGTGCATTAACTGCTCTGACTTTGCCGCCTTTTGCGATTGCTTCCCTGAAAACCTTATACTCGCATTTGCCGACAATATCGGTAACATCTTTAATTTCCAGCCCAAATCTCACATCCGGCTTATCGCTTCCGTATCTTTCCATGGCTTCCTTGTATGTAAGCCTTTCAATCGGCAGTTTTAATGGAATTCCAAGAGCATTCTCAAAAACAAAAGCCAGCATTTTTTCGTTGATAGCAAGTACATCCTCCGCTTCCACAAAAGACATCTCTATATCGATTTGAGTAAATTCAGGTTGTCTGTCCGCTCTTAAGTCCTCATCGCGGAAACACTTTACTAGTTGAAAGTATTTGTCGTATCCTGCCAGCATGAGAAGCTGCTTAAAAAGCTGCGGCGATTGAGGAAGGGCATAAAATTTCCCGGGATGTACCCGGCTGGGCACAAGGTAATCTCTCGCTCCTTCAGGTGTGCTTTTTGTTAAAACCGGTGTTTCTACTTCTAAAAAGCCTTCCTTGTCAAGAAAACTGCGCACCCATTTAGCAAGGTTATGCCTGAAAACCAGCTTTGCCTGTAAATCAGATCTCCTTAAGTCCAAATAGCGGTATTTTAGCCGTAAATTCTCAGAAACATTGATTCCAGGCTCGATCGCAAAAGGAGGAGTAGCAGATATAGATAGAATCTTAAGTTCATTAGCTTGAATTTCTATTTCTCCTGTCGGAATTTTCGGATTCATCGTTTCTTCTGAACGCCTGACAACTTCACCTTTTATAGCCAATACATACTCATTTTTTAAGCTTTCAGCCTTTTTGAAAAAGTCCGCGTTTTTGTTTTCATTAAAAACTATTTGTACTATACCCGAACGATCCCTTAAATCAACGAATATAAGTCCACCCATGTCCCTTCTTCTTTGTGTCCATCCCATCAATGTCACGTTTTGTCCCACATAAGATAAATCAATTTCCCCGCACATGCAGGTTCTTTTCCATCCGGCCAGCTGCTCTGACATCAAACAATTCCTCCTGTAAAATTTTTATATTTTTTTTCAATGAATTCAATCACATCTCCGATAGGTACAAAAATTTCTTCCCCATCAAGCATGTTACGTATTTTCATCTGTTGTCCGGAGATCTCATCATCGCCCATAATGCACACGAAAGAGGCGGCAATTTTATCCGCATATTTAAACTGTGACTTAAGACCGCGTCCCGCGTGATCCATATCCGCGGGAATACCTTTTGCTCTTAAGCCGTTCATCAAACAGAAAAGCTGAGGCCTTAACCCATCGTTTAATACGGCTATATAGGCAAAGCATCCCGTCGGCTTAGATATATCGATGTTTTGACTGTCCATAACCATAATAAGCCGCTCTAATCCCATTCCGAAACCTACACCGGCAGTCGAAGGACCTCCGCAAGCCGCAACGAGATTATCATATCGTCCGCCTCCGCATACGGTTGATTGCGCTCCTAAATCCGCTGAGACAAATTCGAACACGGTCTTTGTATAATAATCAAGACCTCTTACGATCCTTGGATTTACAGAAAATTCTATATCCGAAACTTTAAGATAATTTTGAAGCTCACTAAAGTGCGACCGGCACTCCTCACATCCGAAATCGATAACCTTTGGCGCATCGTCCGCTATGCTGCCACAGCCGTCTTCCTTACAATCGAGTATTCTTAAAGGGTTTCTCTCCAATCTGCCCTTACACACGCCGCACAACTCACCAAGATGCATTTCAATATATGCTTTGAGTGCGTAGTGATACGCCGGTCTGCATTTTTCACATCCGATGCTGTTTATATTAAGTTTTAAGCCTGAAATGCTAAGTTTCCGGAACAACTCCACGGCAAGACATATAACCTCGGCATCAACCGAAGCCTTCTTTGAACCAAAAACTTCTACCCCAAACTGATGATGTTCTCTTAGCCTTCCAGACTGAGGGGCTTCATACCTGAAAACAGGCGTAAGATAATACATCTTTACAGGTTGCGCCCATGAATGCATCCCTTTCTCTATATATGCCCTCACCACTCCCGCCGTACCCTCAGGTTTCAGCGTGATGCTTCTTCCGGCTTTGTCATTGAAAGTATACATCTCCTTCTGAACGATGTCGGTTTCATTGCCGACACCGCGTTCAAAAATCTCGGTGTGCTCAAAGACAGGAGTTCTCACCTCATTAAAACCATAATAACGTGTTAGCTCTCTTATTCGATTCTCAATGTAAATCCATTTATACGTTTCATCCGGCAGCACATCCTTTGTGCCTTTAGGCGCGTTAGCTATCCCAGCCATTTCATAATTCTCCCTTAAAATTTTTTTCTGCTGTCAAGCAGTATTGTGACCGGTCCGTCATTTATAAGTCCCACTTCCATATGTGCCCGAAAAATCCCCGTTTCGACAGGAATGTTTTTCTCCTTCAACATAGTAACAAACACCTCGTAGTACTCATTTGCCTTATCCTGATCGGCCGCAGTTGTAAAACTCGGTCTTCTTCCCCTTCTTACGTCTCCGCATATTGTAAATTGGGAAACGACCATCACAGAACCTCCCTTTTGCTTTACTGACAAGTTCATCTTCTGATGTTCGTCCTCAAATATCCTTAAATCAGCAATTTTGTCGGTCATGTACCTCGAATCGTCTGGGTTATCATCTTTTTCAACCCCTAAAAAAACAAGCAACCCATCGGCGATCTTTCCAATCTCTTCCCCATTGACTCTCACATTTGCCATTTTCACCAATTGCACGACCGCTCTCAAATTTTCACCTCTTACGTTAAAATCACACTTTCATTCTGCTGACATCTATCACATCAGACAATTTCTTAAGCTGCTTCATAACCTTTTCAAGCTGAAGCGTATCTGTTATCTGTAACGTCAGATTTATGTGCGCGCGCTTGTTTTTATCAGTCTTTGCATTGGCAGCGGTTATAGCAATCTTCATATCCGCAATTGCCGTAGTTACTTCCGCAAGAATCGAATGCCTGTCCCTTGCGATCACATAAATCCCTGCGCTGTATGAAGCCTTTGGCACTTCAGTCCAATTGACGTCGATAAATCGATGGTTTTCGACAGAAACGTCATTTAAGTTACCGCAATCCGACCGATGTATCGAAACACCCCTGCCTCTCGTTATATAGCCCACTATTTTGTCGCCATGCACAGGATTGCAACATTTTGCCAGCCGTATCATTACATTGTCGATTCCTTTTACGGCGATTCCTTTTTCGAACGGTTTTTTCGGAGCAACAACCTCCTTAATTAGAGGTTCCGGCGGTTCGTCCTGATTAGCTTTTTTATATTCGTCGATGAGCTTCAAAAGCACCTGATTTACAGTTATCCCGCCATAACCAATCGCCGCAAACATATCTTCGACTGAATGCAGACCGTATTTGTGCAGTATAGGCTCGAGCCATTCGCTTTTTAAAAGTCGCGAGAGCAGGTAATTTTGCTTTTTTGCTTCTTTCTCAAGCAGTTCCTTACCTTTAACGATGTTCTCTTCACGCTTTTCCTTTTTAAACCATTGCTTAATCTTGCTTCTGGCTTCGCTGGTTTTTACCATCTTTAGCCAGTCCCTGCTCGGCCCATGTCCTGCCGAAGAGGTTAGTATTTCGACTATCTCCCCTGTTTGAAGCTCATAATCAAGCGTTACTATCTTCCCGTTTACCTTCGCACCAATGCATTTGTTGCCTATTACGCTATGAATTGCATAGGCAAAATCAAGGGGAATAGCGCCCTTCGGAAGGTCGATCACATCACCTTTAGGAGTGAAAACAAAAACTTCATCGGTAAATAGATCTACTTTTAATGTGTCAGTAAAATCCCTGAAATCGCTAAGTTCATGCTGCCACTCAAGAAGTTGTCTTAACCATGACAGCTTATCGTCTAGCTCGCTTTGAGATTTACGACCTTCCTTATACTTCCAATGCGCAGCGATTCCGTATTCGGCTGTATGATGCATTTCCCAAGTTCTTATCTGTATCTCAAAAGGTTCACCGCTATACCCTATAACCGATGTATGCAGTGATCGATACATATTCGGCTTAGGTACCGCTATATAATCCTTAAATCTGCCCGGGATAGGCTTCCACAGAGTATGAGCAATCCCAAGCACCTCGTAGCAGTCCTTTATCTCGTCGACAATAATCCTTATAGCCATAAGATCATAGATTTGATCGAAGTTCTTATGCTGCATATACATCTTTCTGTATATGCTGTAAAAATGCTTAGGTCTTCCCTCTATATCGGCTTTTATTCCGGCCTCTTCTATCTTTTCACGCAGGATATCTATGAACGAATGTATCTGCTCTTCCCGTTCCCTGCGCTTTGTAGATATTTTTTCGACCAAATCGTAATATCCGGCAGGGTCGATGTAGCGAAGAGACAGATCCTCAAGTTCCCATTTAATTCTGAAAATACCTAATCGGTGTGCAAGGGGAGCGTATATCTCGAGAGTTTCATATGCTTTCTCGCGTTGCTTGTCTTCCTCGATATATTCAAGCGTTCTTAAGTTATGCAGGCGATCTGCGAATTTTATAATTATAACTCTGATATCTTTCCCCATGGCCAAAAACATCTTGCGCAGAGTTTCGACCTGTTGTTCTTCCTTAGTCCTAAACTCAAACTTGCCAAGCTTAGTAATGCCATCTACTAATCTTGCGACTTCCGAGCCAAATTGCCTTTCAATCTCAGAAAGTTGAATGCCTGCATCTTCAACGGTATCATGAAGCAGACCGGCAATAATTGTATTTATGTCAAGACCAAGATCGACTAAGATCAAGGCTACCTCAATAGGATGAACAGTATAAGGCTCCCCTGAAGATCTTTTTTGCCCTTTGTGCGCATTTTCGGCAAAAGCTAGAGCTTTATGGAATATGCTCAAAGGCTCTTTCCCATAATTTTCTTCAATCCTCTTCTCCAAGCGGCTTATTCTGTTTTCCACATTCGGTTGAAGCATAATCTACAATCCGTTTCTTCTGAAAGATAAAGCAATGCTGCAAAATCCATATATCTTGCAGCAAGTTCTAAAAAATCCGAAAATTCTAATACCTTAAAAGGCTCATCACATTATATCCGTCAAGCATTTTTCTACCGTCCAAATAAGATAATTCTATAACGAACACTAATCCGACAACTAAGCCACCAAGTTTCTCAACAAGTTTAACAGTAGATAACGCAGTCCCGCCTGTCGCCAAAAGATCATCGGCGATAAGAACCCTTTGACCCGGTTTTATCGAATCTTCGTGAATCTCCAAAGCATCCGTGCCATATTCAAGCTTATACTCGTATGTAACAACTTTTGAAGGAAGCTTCCCGGGTTTTCTTGCCGGTATAAATCCAGCCTTAAGAGCGTATGCTAGCGGAGCTCCGGCTACAAAGCCACGGGCTTCAGGGCCTACTATCAACTCAGGTTCAAGATATCTGGACAATTCGACAAGGTTGTCTATCATATGTACATATGCATTGCCGTCTTTGAGAAGGGTAGTTATATCCTTAAACAAAACTCCGTTCTTTGGGAAATCAGGGATTATTCGTATCATCTGCTTCAAATCCATTTAAATTGCCTCCATTCATCACTGTATCAAGTCTTCTCATATAGATTGTATATCTCAGATAAAGTTTGCTCTCCATAAGGCTTCGTTTTGGCGGATTAGGCACAAATTCAATTTTCACGCATTTATGTTCAATGTTTATGTTAATAAATCCTAATTCGCTGAAAATTTCCATTGCCATAGATATTTGAAATCCATTTAAGGAAAGCCCTGACGATTTGTTGTAATCTTCCATCAAATCGTACATATCCTTCCAGAATAACTTGCCATTTTTCTTAAGTTTGAGCCACTTATAAAAGTGTGTCAAAAACTCCCTTTCGATTTTTAAGTGCTCAAGATAACAATCTTTTATTGTAAAAGCAGCTTCATCCGTTTTTAAGACGTAAATGCCAGCGGGGTAATCAGATTCGAAAAACCGCTCCGGACACAGAATTTCTTCACCTTCAAGCACAAATATCCTATTATAATGCCTGAAAAAGATTTTTTTAAAATCCGGTGCCATAACAACCGCATTTGCCGACAAATCACTTGGTTCACAAAAGCCTATACTGACGTCATTCGTAAGATTATACGCAATCATACGTCTCAAAAGCCACTTCGCACCCATTATGCTGCTTGTCAAAAACAGATGTCCAACTGAGGAGCTGCTTAAATGAGCTAAAACATCCTCCCAGTCCATCATGGTTCTAACGTCCGCACTCTTCTCTCCAACCTCCGACATCTTTTGTCTGATCTCTGACAGCTGATTCCTGCCGTCCGACAAATGACTACTGACGACTGTATTATACCTGACTTCGGCTAAAAATACATCAAAAAATTTGAAATAAAATGGTTTTAGAGCCTGCTCTATCCCATCTGCGCCGGTTAAAACCTGTTTTAGAGCCTTTACCATCAGTTGAATCCGGCTTACACCCATCCATTCGTTAATTTCAAGTCCGGCGAGCACATTTAAAACATCTCTTCCGGTAAATCCTCCTGCTTCACGTCCTAATCCAAAGCCTATTCCATCCCAAATTCTTTGATCTGTTTTAAAAGTAAACTTGACATGCTTCATGTCATTTCCCAAATATCTTTTGTCTTCCATGATAACATCACCAAATAAAAATACCGGGGATGGATTCGCTAATCCGTATGGCGCAAGCTTATCAATCTCACTCAGCAGCTGTGGAGCTACATCTGCAAGCCTTAAGCGATCATCATACACGATTTTCCTTACAATCATTTCATCGGTTATTTTAAGCTTGGCGTACTCGGACAACTCTTTCTTAAGCAGCAATATGTTTTGTTGCGGAAGAGAAAATCCCGCTGCCTTCGCATGTCCTCCCACTTTTTGAAACAAGTGTCTTACCGAGCATAACGCTTCGAATATATCAAATCGGCTTATGCTTCTGGCCGAGCCTGTCCCCTTGCCATCTTCTACTGATATCAACAAACACGGTCTATTATATGTCTCAACGATTTTTGACGCTGCAATTCCAATTACACCTTTGTGCCAATTCTCTCCTTCGATTACTATAATCCTGTCGTTTGAAAGGCTCATCTCTTTTTCTATTTTCTGCTTAACCTCGTTAACCAGTTGCTCTTCAAGTTTTTGTCTGAGTACATTGTGATCGTTAAGTTGTTTTGCTATTTCAAAAGCTTCCTCATAGTTTCTGCTTGTCAGAAGGTTTAATCCGGCTTGCGCCAAAGCAATTCTGCCTGCCGCGTTAAGCCTTGGCGCTAAGGCAAATGAAATCTTACCGGTATCTATGTCTTTCTTATCAAAACCCGATACTTTAATAAGAGCTTCAACGCCTACCCTTGGGTTTAATGACATCTTCTGAAGCCCTTTTGCCACAAGAACACGATTCTCTCCTAGAAGCGGGACCATGTCCGCAACGGTGCCAATGGCCACAAGATCAATTATTCCCTCTAAAGCTTCCACTCCGCCCATAGCCTGTACGAGCTTAGCCGCAATACCCGCTCCACACAGATCTTTAAACGGATAACCGTCAGATTCGTCTGAAGTGGCGATTACAGCGTAAGCGCCCGGTTTTTGTCGGGCGCTTATATGATGATCGGTAATTATTACGTCGATACCGAGCGATTTAGCTTTCTCTACTTCTTGAACGGCAACTATTCCGCAATCTACGGTAATAATAAGAGTTGTTCCATTTTCTGCTATCGAAGCGATAGCATTGGTGTTGAGCCCATATCCTTCAGAATGCCTACTGGGAATATACACATTTACATCGGCGTTCTTTCCACTTAAGTATAAATACATAATTGCCGAAGCGGTTATTCCGTCAACATCATAATCCCCGTATATTGTTATACGCTCGCCGCAAGATATTGCTTTTCCTATTCTTTTTACGGCCTTTGACATATCACAAAACAAAAAAGGGTTATGCATATTCTCAAACGATGGGTTAAGAAACTTTTCAGCCTCTTTAATATCAGGGATCGAACGGTTCACTAAAAGCTTTGCCAAAATATGACTTATTCCCAAACTTTGAGCAAGCCTGGGAATTATCACCTCGGATTCGGAAACTTCGCTTCGCCTAAGTTCAAATGCAGGCATAATTACTCCCCAATTACGCAGCCGTCTCCGCTCTGGGTTTTTTTGATCTCTCATCCCATACAGCCCAAATTGGCGCTGCTATAAATATCGATGAATATGCGCCGCCAATTATCCCTACCATTAAAGGCATGGCAAATTCCCTAACAGCCTCAACACCGAATACATACAAAGCCACGACGACTATTAATGTTGTTAGTGCAGTATTAATCGATCTGGTTATTGTTTCGGCCGTGCTTTTATTAACAATTTCAGCTTTTGACATCTTTCTGCCGAACCGTTTGTTGTTCTCTCGTATTCTGTCAAACACAACAATAGTATCATTAATCGAGTAACCGACTATTGTAAGCATAACCGCCACAAATGGGCTGTTTATCTGTATATTAAGCAAAGAAACAGTCGCAACCATTATCAAAACATCATGCACTAGCGCTAAGACCGCGACAACCGCCGATCTGAACTCGAATCTGAACCATATATACACAAGGATCAAGCCGGACGCGATAATCAAAGCCCATATCGCGTTCATTGTAAGCTCGCGCCCTATCACAGGACCTACTGTATCAACGCTGAATTGACCCGGTTCAAGTCCGTATTTCTCCTGAATCGCCGCTTTAAGCTCTTCCAGCTTTTCATCGAGTCCTTCCATATGTCTTATGCGCAATACGGCATCCTCATTGTTTACTCCCGCATAAGCAACAGTGGCAATTATTCCCTTATCGGCAACCAAATCTCTTAGCTCCTCGACATCGTAAGGTTGTCCGACATTAATATACATGAAACTTCCGCCCGCAAAATCAACTCCAAGATTCAAACCTCTTATGGGTATCAATAAAACACCTGCCAGAATGAATACTGCGGATATGAGAATCCACAACTTATATTTGCCCGCAAAATCTATCTTCATCATATCCTCCTCATACGCCGTACAGCCTGTTGCTGTAAATA
>Ga0209105_100146_pt1 | contig 24801 bp, 24 predicted proteins | sample SedPBSmetaG_FD_184158 | JGI IMG/M metagenome (GOLD analysis project Ga0209105, IMG submission 184158) | Freshwater sediment bacterial and archeal communities from Indian Creek, Illinois, USA to study Microbial Dark Matter (Phase II) -... | ecosystem: Environmental > Aquatic > Freshwater > Creek >...
AGCCAGTAAAGAGCAGGGCCGCACCAATTAACACCGCCGAAAAATCAAATGCCACCGCTCCAGCCCATGACAATGTTTTGCGAGGGAACATTATTGATAATACAAACCCCAAGCCAAGCCATGAGGCTGTAGCGTTCGGATACCCGAACCCAACCGCGAGGCGACCACCGACGACTGCATCCCCTGCGAGTAGCCCGATATGGGTCAGCAATCCCCAAATCGCCACCAGCAGTGCCGAACACACTATTGCAGCACCTAGCTGCAACTGGGCTTGCCCTTTTAGGTCACTGGAGCTCCATGCCCAAAACATGGCAACTGAGGCGGCCATGACAACAAATCCATTAATTGCCCCAGTAGCTGAAGCAGGCGTGACTAACCCGACGGCATACAGTACGAACAAACTAGCCCCGCCTAACACGGCCACCGATATCGTCCTAGAGCGGCCAGAGAGTGCTAGTACACCCACGGTGCAGACAAAGACCAGAGCCATCACAATAAATCGCTCTCTCGCTGCGTACAACCCTTGAAGAAGGGGAGCAACGGCGACAGCTACGCATAATGTGAAGAACAAAGTCTCTCTTGCGAGGCTGGCATACCTTTGACTCCGCGCCTGGGGCGGATTAGCAACAGCGTTTGGGGACAAATCATGATGGATAGCGCTCACTCTCCTGCCTGCAAAACATCTACAACGTGTTGATGTCTTATTCTACCATAGACATTGTACTTATCGCACTTTGGCGAGTTGGTGAAATTTCAGCGCAAAAAAGCCCGCGACCAGAGTGTGCGGGCTTTTGCTATGTAACTCCTTCTGACCATAGGCGAAAACGGCCAAGAAACGCGTGGCCTAAATTAGCATATTTGTCGTTGGCTTCGTGAAACCTCGGGGGAAAACCTGCACAAGGCCAGGCAGATCACCTGATGACTGAGAAACTCCCGGGATTCCTGGTGGAGAAAGTCACGCCTCTAAGCACGGGGGGCACTGCCGTTTCATCGATGGTAAAACTCAAGCCCGATTGAGTAGACCCTACCCCACCCACAAGCCCAAAAACCTGGAGCCTAGCTAGGAAAGCTGCCCTAGCCTGCGGCTCTGTCGGCATAAAAAGGCCTAGCGGAATTGTCACGCGCATCTCGCCTGTGAAATTGGTCTGAACGCTGATAGGAGAGCCCACGCGTACGGTGCCGCTTGGACGCGCTGCGTCAAGCGCCTGGGGGGCAGGCGTGCTTATGGTTACCGAAAGAGTTCTGCCAGCTACAGCTGAAGATGCTACTAGGCTTGCAGGCAGCTCAACGGTTGCAGACGTTGTTTGCACTCTCACCGCCATACCCGTAGCAGCATTAAGAACGTTGGCGGGAATGAGCGTCTCGACAGTGCCCAAGGGAGGTGATGCCACATCAAAAACCACGGTTCCACCCGGTTGGTGATTAGCTGTGATGCCTGGAATAGCCGCCACGTCTATTGTCGCAGTGCTAACCCCCCCCACAGCAGGTGCAGGCACGACGCCAATCTCCGTCACGCCACCTGGCCTAGGGGTAACTTGACCGATGCCAGGGACACTTGGCACTTCGTAAAGTGCTACAGTAGCCGTTGCCCCAATCAACAGCGAAATCGACAAGAGACCTACAAAAAACAGAACTTTTCGTTTCAAGTGAATTCCCTCCTTATGTTTGTATCGATTATCATTTATAATTTTCCAATTGTCAAGCATCCGCAATCACTCAGCTCTTATCTTACCCAGCGAGTAGGTTCAAATTGCAAAATGCTTGCGTCTTCTAAAGTGTGCTTTGTTCTTCGCGTCCCCGCAAGCCTTCGCGCAGTGTCCAATCTAAGTACATCTTGTACTGCTCATGCTCGCCGAACGCAAGGAATTTCATCCGATTTGCGGCATCAAGCCCGGCGAGGAAACGCCGATAATAATCGGACTGTCGCCACGTTCCGACCTGACGCGATTGGCTTTTTGTAGCCTGCTTCTGCGCCGCTCAAACCGCCATAATACAAAGAGAGCGACAGTTCCAATGCCCGCAACCAACACTATGTCCAAGAGTTTTGACACCCCCATTTTCATTGTCTCCGGGCACCAACGAAGCACCAACGAAGTCATCCTAATGACAACAATAACAAAGTCTCTCTCCAACCAATCGACACCAAGTCCGAGCTGCTCAAAGATAAAGCCAAGATGAGCACATGGGTAGGCGCTCTTACCTCACACCGCTAAGAACGGTTAGTGGGAGCGCCGCGATACCACATGATTAGTAGCGCCCCCAGAAGCCTGCGAATTGTGCGCATGTTCATTCCCCCAATATTGACTCGTTACTCTTATCGTACTACTGAATTTTGCGAAAATACTCGAAATATGTCGATAAACAAAACAGGCCGCTAGGCCTGTTATTAGAGATCTATGAGCGAGTCCTGCGCCTCAGTCTGTTTAAGGCCCAACTGACTTCATCTACCCTTGCCGCTAGTAACCCAGCGCTATAAACGGCTACGCCCCCGAAAACGGCGGCGGCGAGCGCTAGCATCCCGCCCGACGAGCGCAGCAAAACATAAATGTAATGGCTGGCTAAGCCCATGCCCAGCGAGCACAAAGCTACTTTGACTAGCAGTGGCAAAAGCCCCATGGGTACTGGCCCAAGCTTTTTTCTGAGCAAGCCTAGCAATAATACCGCGCTGAGCGAAACACCGAGGGAATTAGCCAGCGCCAAGCCGCCGTGCGCAAGTGGTTCGACGAGCACAATAGCCAGCAGGGCATTTAATATGGCCGTCAGCACCCCAATTTTAACGGGAGTCAGCGTGTCTTGCAGGGAGTAAAAGGCGCGCGTCAGCACCGTTCCAGCAGAAAGACCAAGGAGACCTAGGGCATAAAAACCTAGGGCGAGGGCGGTTTTGGCGGTGTCGGCAGCGTCAAAGGAGCCGCGCTCAAAAGCTAGGCGCACGATTGGCTCACGCAACACAAAGAGCCCGACCGCAGCCGGCACAAGCAAGAGCAGCAAGCCCCGCAGGCTGGCCACTAAGGCCTCGGCAAAGGCCTTTTTGTCTCCTCGCGCGGCGAGGTCCGCGAGCGTTGGAAAGACGGCCGTAGAGAGTGCCATGACGAAAATACCAAAGGGCAGTTGCACCAAGCGATTGGCAAAGTTAAGTGCGGCGATGCTACCTATGTCTAGGCCAGACGCTAAGCGGCGATCGACAACTACGTAGAGCTGCCCAAATAGCCCTGCCACAAAAATGGGAACTGAGAGTTTGAGCACTTTAATAAACTGGGGGTCTAGTAAGTTTGGTCGCGCCAAGACAGGGTAGTTTTTGTAAAGCGCCCAGCCAAAAAGCAGCACCACAGGCAGAACCATGGCGGCAAGCGTGGCCCACGCCACGCCCACAATGCCCCACGCGCCGAGCGAAATTACACCCACTACAATAATGACATTTTGTATGACCGGATTAAGCGCGGGGAGCAAGAACAACTGATGGCTGTTAAAAAGCATAGTCAAAAAGAAAGAGACGCTCATTAAGAGCGTGCCAAAAGATAGTATGCGAAGAAGCTCTACCGTAAGTCTTTGCTGCTCTGGCGAGAAGTTGCCGACTAGAACCCGCACTAAGAAGGGGGCAAAGTATAGAGCAGCGATGCTCCCTAGAAGCCCAAGGAGCGAGTTGAGCCAAGAAACCGTACCCGCCACCCTTTTGCCTTTTGCCGTGTTGCGCCACTCACTATACACGGGTAGAAAGGCGGTAGAAAGCGCACCACCCACCACGCCAGAAATAATGGTCGGGATGACGAGCGCGGCCACATAAGCATCTACCGCGGCACCCGCGCCAAATCGCCAAGCAATGGCCTGCTCTCTGGCAAAGCCCAGTAATTTGCTTACAAGCGAGACCAAACTTAAGCCGAGAGCCGCCTTGAACACATTGCGCTTAACTACCATAGGCATGTCTCCTTTCTAGCAAGAGCTTCTCCGCAGGCCGCGACCAAGTTCGTCGCCCAAGGAGGATACCCTGCCTCTACTCACAAAAACGGCCACATTTATAGTGGCCGCGCTCCATAGCTAGTGCTACGAAAACAGATCCCTTATCAATACGTCTTTGGTAATTTCAACTTGACTGGCCACATCAGTTAAAATGCTGCTAAGCGTCCCCACTTTTAATGGATTGTGTAAAGGTATAGTAATATGGGCCTCTCCTCTTATGGTCGTAGTAAGACGAAGATGTCCTCCTGTTTGGCGGGTAGTCCGATATCCATATATGGCTAAAAGCTTAACTAATTGCTCTCCACTTACGTCTCGCGGCACCCTCACACCGCCATGACCTCATCTTTCACAAAATGCAGGCGAATCATCCGAGGCCTATCTCTGTCTTCAAAATGACAGTATACCGCGTCCCGAACAGCAACCCTTATTTCGTCCACGCTCTCACCTTCTGTGAATATCGAGTGGCCAAGGGCTCGCGCTGTGTACCCACCTTCTGGAGCTTCCTCAATTAAGAAAATTACCTCTTGGCTCAAGACCAATCCCCCTTGTCTCTGTTTACTCTGTCCTTTTTCCGCCATGCGTACAAGCAACAGGCTCCGCCACTAGCTAGTAATTTCATCTCTCTCTCTGCATAAGCCGGCATAGGGCGATGAAATTCTCCGGCCAGCCATGCAGCATACTCAATAGTCTGAAGAATGTCTTCTGTTTTGAGTTCTGGGTAGGCCTTTAGAATTGCCTCGTTAGTCATACCAGAAGCCAGCAGCTTCAGAACAAAGGCAACAGTAATGCGGAGCCCCCTAATGACTGGCTGCCCCAGGCAAATCTCAGGATCCACAACTATGCGACCAAATGGTTTCGTCATCTCAAACCCTCCGTGTATTGATTCAGCTTTGCTAATGCCTCGTCAATCGTCCTACCAATATTATAGCCAATGCGCCACCGCTTAGCTACACTTAGGGCAGAAGAGCGCTACAAGCATCAGCGCTAGGATGCTTGCCCCGCAAGAGTTTTCGCGTCATAATTGTTAGTGAGAGCAGAGGGGAGGCGAGTTGCTATGTGGTCAACCCATATTCTAGACAGCGCACGTGCTAAGAAAAAGCAAGAGCGGGAGCAACTTCGCACGCAATTGCTAGACGATGCCATGAAAGCCCTCGATAAACTGTCCCGGTTAATTCAGTTTGAGCAAGCCTATGTATTTGGCTCTGTCGCCAAGCCAGAGGGTTTTAACGAACTTTCGGATTTAGATATAGCCTTCGCAGGGCTGCAGGACAAAGACTTTTTTGCAGCTGCGGCTTTTCTCTCACGAGAAGTCGGCAAAGATGAAGTCGACGTCGTGCAGCTAGAGGGACATCGCCTAGCTAGTATAATCGTAAAGGAAGGGATACCGTGGAAAAGGAAAGAGTAGCTTTACTGCAGGCAGAACTTCAATCACGCGCCCAAGAGATTGCCAACATATACTTAAAACTTGACGAGCGAAAAGGCAAGAGGGGCAAAATAGCCGTCGAAAGCCTTTCCTACCAGCTACACAACCTTTATTGCGCATTTGAAGACCTCTTTAAGACTGTAGCTGTCTCCTTTGAAAACAATATCGACCACAAGACGCGTTATCACGCCGAACTGCTCAAAAGGATGACCTACACGATAGAAGGCGTAAGACCCGCCCTCTTGTCTCAGGATAGCTTCACCTTACTGGATAATCTGCGCTCTTTCAGGCATTTTTTCCGGCACGCCTACTCCTATGACCTAGATGAGCGAAAGGTACGAATTGTCTTGGAAGATGCGGTCAAACTCCGTACGTTGTACGCCAGGGATGTGCAGGCCTTTTTACACAGCCTCGCCACCTAAATACTCCATGCATTTACTGCCCTCCCCGAGCGTCTTGCTGGCTTGGCAAAAGCGTTAGGCTCCAGCCCTAGCGGACGAGCATTCTTATGGGGCTTATTCGCAGAAATTTCGCGAATATAGGCATTAAGCATTGATAATAGCGCATACTAATGCTATATTCAAAGCACAAATGCTGATTGAAGGAGCTGTCAATATGTTAGTCGGATTTACCTGCGAGAATTATGCATCTTTTCGGAGCAGTTGCGTGCTAAGTATGCAGGCTTCTGCCATAGGGGAGCATGCGGAGACACACACCATAGATACCCCGCACAGGACACTCCTGAAAAGCTCTTTAGTGTACGGCGCCAATGCAGCGGGCAAGAGCAACCTTTTGAAGGCTATGTGGTTCATGCGCCAGATGGTGCTGCACTCGGTTTCTGTAAAGGGTCTGGCAGCGCAGGCGGAGTGCTTTAAGTTTATACAGGACAGCGAGAAAAACCCAAGCGTGTTTGAGGTCTCTTTCATCACTGGAGAAACACTTTACAGGTATGGTTTTCAGTTGCTTGGCGGTCGGGTGGACGGAGAATGGCTTTACAGAAAGGCGAAGCGTGAAACCTTGCTCTTTGAACGTAGCGGACCATCTTGGTCAGCTATAGACCTAAAGGGGCCGCTCAAAACACTTGAAACCGTCAAGGGTCATACGCGAGAAGACACGCTTTTTGTTACGGTAGCGGCTCTCTTCAACAACCAGGTCGCTAAAGATGTTATGCAGTGGTTTGAGTCGGTGCTCATCTTGACCCCTCAAGCTTCTCCGGTAGAAACATTAAAATATATGGGCGATAGCGAACAAAACATGCGCGCTGTCCTAAAGCATCTCCAACAGGCAGACACGGGCATAGAGAATGTGCTATTTCGCATAACTGACACTGACTCTCAAGAAGAAACTGTCCACCTTGGGGATGATTTTAGTGTCGCACGATTTGGGAAGACCCAAGAAGTGTACCTTAAGACAAGGCACGCTTTGTACAGCGCCAAAAATGAAAGAGTTGCCTCGGTTGACCTCCCCTTCGCTGAGTACCAGTCTGCAGGCACAATCGCGCTCTTCGAAATGCTCGGGCCTGTTCTCAGAGGCCTGCAAGAAGGCAGGCTAGTAATCATCGATGAACTGGGCGCTAGGCTGCACCCAAGCCTGACACGATTCATTCTCAACCTCTTCCATTCCCTTGACATTAACCTATCAACCGCCCAGCTCATCTGCAACACGCATGATGTCCTTTTGCTAGATGAGGACATCAGACGCGACCAAGTATGGTTTGTGCAGAAGAATCAGCGCGGAGAAAGCGAACTCTACTCCCTACATGACTTCGCCGACATCCGGAAGGATGACCTCTTTAGAAAGAAATATCTACTAGGCGTCTTTGGAGCCATTCCTAGGCTAGAACGTAACGCAGCGTATGAGTAGACGAGCGACGAATTATCGAAGGGGAGCTCGACCGCCTAGACAGCAAAACAATGTTATATTGGTTGTCTGCGCGGGGGAAACTGAAAGCACCTACTTCAGCAAATTCAAGATTGACCTCGGTACTGTGAAGGTACGCACTGTGGTGGACGACCGCAGTCCCATCAATATCGTGAGAAGGGCACTAAACGAGAAGTCTCAAGGCAAATACATTCAGGTTTGGTGTGTGTTTGACAAGGACGAATTCCATAATTTTGACGACGCAATAAAACTCGCGCGGCAAGAAGACGTGCGCGTAGCGTCCTCAAACCAAGCCTTCGAACTGTGGTTCATTTTGCACTTTCGGCGTCAGGATGGAGCGTTCCATCGCAATAACTATGCACGGGAACTAAACAATCTGCTTGGCCGCACATACGTCAAGACTGACCCAAAGCTATACAAGACACTGAAACCCAAAACAACAACTGCCATTAAGAATGCACGCCTTGGCTACGAATGTCATAAGAGGAAAAGTTTGGCACCGTCAAAATGTGAGTCCTATACTACAGTTTTTAAACTAGTCGAGGAACTGCTTAAGTGGACTAACAGAAGTTAACGTCAGCAGTAGGGACGGAGCGGCATTGTAAGAAATTACGATGTGGCTCTATTTTTTTGTTCACTTAGGGACGCAGGGATAGGGCCTACCCTACCAAGTGCGACAAGGAGTTTGCGTCGCGAGGGCGAAGTAGTTACAGATATGAAGTCTACTGGCCGGGAGGAATTATAATGAAGGTGAAAAAGGTACTCGCGGCGGTTCTACTGACCGCCATGTTGACGCTCGCTTGGGTTACCCCCGTGGCACGCGCCGACGACGCCTACCAGGTGGTGATTGAGGTGCTAAGGCTAGTGCAGCAGAACTTCTGGCGCGAGGTGTCGCCCCAGGTGTTAATTCGCGGTGCCATTGACGGCATTATGGCCGCCTTAGATGACCCCTATTCAAACTTTTTACCGCCGGCCGAGCATACGCAGTTTATGCAGCAGGTGACTGGGTCATTCGCCGGTATAGGGGTGCGCCTTGAGATTACGCCTGATGGCGCGCGCATTACCCAAGTGTTTCGCGGCAGCCCGGCGGCCGGAACAGGGCTACGCGCTGGTGATATTATTCTCTTTGTCGGCGCGGTCGATGTGCGACACTTGACTCTAGAGCAGCTGTCGGCACAGATACGCGGCGAGGTGGGCACTGACGTGTCTATTTCGTTTTACCGCAACCATGTCAACACCCTGCAGACGGTGAGCATGAAGCGTGGCCATGTGGTGGCGCCATCTGCCGAGTGGCGCATGCTCGAGGGGCAAATTGGCTACATACGCATGGATAGCTTCGGGTCGGCCTTAGATGCGGACATACGCGAAGCGATGGCGGATCTTAGTGGGGCACGGGGGCTAGTGCTAGATTTGCGCGGCAACCGCGGCGGCCTGCTGCAGAGCATGATGCAAGTGGCACCGCACTTTGTGCGGGCTGGCCCCATGGCGGTAATCGTCTACCGCGGCGGGCAGCGCGAAACGGTACAGTCGCCCGGGCCAGGGCCAAGAGTGCCACTCGTAGTCTTAGTCGATGAGCGCACCGCCTCGGCGGCAGAGATACTGGCGGGGGCGATACAAGATAGCAAAAGCGGAGTGCTGGTGGGGACAAAGACCTTCGGCAAGGGTGTGGCGCAGAGCATTTACGACCTAGGGGCGCGAGTCGGCGCTGTTAGGCTTACCGTAGTGGGCTACCTGACGCCTAGTGGCCACGAGATAAATAATAACGGCATTACCCCGAGTATTGTGGTTGCCCCAGCAGCGCCCGAAATTGCTGCCCCCAAGGCGGAGCTACTGACGGCGGAGCGCGAACTGGTGCTAGGGCAAAGGCATGCGGAGGTTACTAAGCTACACCGTGCGCTTGCCGCACTGGGCTTTTACGAGGGGCCACAAAATGACCTCTATACTGCCGCCACTAGGCAGGCTGTAATGCGCTTTCAGCAGCACTTTGGCCTCTACCGCGACGGCTTGGCCAGTAGAGAGCTACTAGAACAGGTAAACTTGCGCCTCGTACAGCCGCCGGTGTGGCGCGATGCCCAGCTTGAGGCGGGGCTTACGAACTTACGGGGGCGCATGCGGTAATGGCTAGGTGGTAAAGGCGAGGAGTAGTTGCCTAACAGTAGCCAAGCTCTCTGCCACATTGATTTGCTGCCTGAGGCGCGCGGCGCTTGGCAGCCCGCGGCAGTACCACGCCAAGTGGGGCCGCATTTCGCGTAGCGCCCTATACTCGCCTTTGTGGGCGACAGCTAGCTCTAGGTGACGCAGAGCGAGAGCTACTCTTTCGCTGCTGCTTGGCGCAGGGAGTGGCACAAGGCCGGCGAAGGAGCGAGCGATGTCGCGGTAGAGGTAGGGGTTGCCTAGGGCAGCGCGACCTACCATAAAGGCATCGCAGTTAGTTTGCTCTATCATACGGTGCGCGTCCGCGGGGGAGGCAATGTCACCATTGCCAATGACGGGTATGCGCACCGCTTTTTTTACGGCGGCGATAATGCCCCAGTCGGCCTTGCCACTGTAAAACTGCTCGCGCGTGCGCCCATGTATGGTGATGGCGGCAGCCCCTGCCTGCTCTATAGCGCGGGCAAAGTCTACGGCGTTGACATGCTCGTCGTCCCATCCCTTGCGGGTTTTGACGGTAATGGGTAGAGAAACAGCGGCGACCATTTGCCGCACTATTTCGGCGGCGAGTGTTTGCTCTAGCATAAGGGCGGCACCCGCCCCATTTTTCGTTATTTTAGGGGTGGGGCAGCCCATGTTGATGTCGATAGCGCAGGCGGCTGTTTTCTCGGCTACGAGGTAGGCGGCGCGCGCCATTTCGCCGGGGTCATTACCAAAGAGCTGCACCGCCACGGGTTGCTCGCGGGGGTCAAGGGCGAGAAGCTCCCACGTTTTGGCTTGGTCGTAGATAAGGCCCTTACTGCTCACCATTTCGCTCACGACATAGGCGGCGCCGTACTCGCGAGCGATGAGGCGGCAGGGTAGGTCGGTAATGCCCGCCAGAGGCGCGGCAATGAGTGGTGTGGCGAGGGTGATTTCTTTGATTTGCATGGTTTTCTCCTTTTTTGCACAAAAAAGGGGCTGTCGCCCCCCAATAATCTTTAGCGCGCTCATTCCTGGCTCAACTTTACCTCCGGCTTGGCCATGCACAGGGGTTGACCGAGCACCACGCTGGTCGCCGTTATGTCTACACCGCAGTAAGGACAAAGCCACAGGCCTTGCGACGAGGCCGAAAAAGACAAGCCCTGACAATGCGGACACCGCTTGTGAAACATGACTCTCGCCTCCTAGAATGTGCTACTGCTACATTGGCGAAAGAACGGCTAAATCCTGCTGGCATGGTCGCTGGGTTGTCTTTTTTTTGCGGCATGCTATAATCAGAGGTACTTGTAGCGGGGCGTGGCTCAGTTTGGTAGAGCGCACGGTTCGGGACCGTGAGGCCGCACGTTCAAATCGTGTCGCCCCGACCATAGACTAGGTGGGCTGCCCTGCGGGCAGCTTTTCTCGTTAGCGATCTTAACCACAGAGCATATGGGAAAGAGGAATTGGGAAACGATTTCAACCACAGAGGCACAGAGGCGTGGAAAAGAGAGGAACATGGAACGAGCGTAATTGCTTAATTACACTCTTTCTTTCTCTGTGAACTCTGTGATCTCTGTGGTAAAAAACGTGCCTTCCCCATGCTACAAGGGTGGGAGACGATTTCAACCACAGAGGCACAGAGGCGTGGAAAAGAGAGGAACATGGAACGAGCGTAATTGCTGAATTACACTCTTTCTTTCTCTGTGAACTCTGTGAACTCTGTGGTAAAAAACGTGCCTTCCCCATGCTACAAGGGTAGGAGACGATTTCAACCACAGAGGCACAGAGGCGTGGAAAAGAGAGGAAGATGGAACGAGTACATCTAGCATCATTCAACTCCTTGTTCCTCTGTGAACTCTGTGGTAAAAAACGTGCCTTCCCCTCTCTAACTTCTAATTTCTAATCTCTAACCTCTAGTTATATGCTCTGTGGTAAAAAACGTGCCTTCCCCATGCTACAAGGGTGGGAGACGATTTCAACCACAGAGGCACAGAGGCGTGGAAAAGAGAGGAACATGGAACGAGCACATCTAGCATAATTTAACTCCTTGTTCCTCTGTGAACTCTGTGAACTCTGTGGTAAAAAACGTGCCTTCCCCTCTCTAACTTCTAATTTCTAATCTCTAACCTCTAGTTATATGCTCTGTGGTAAAAAACGTGCCCTCTCAGTGGTTAGGAGCGTGACTAAGCTTAAGATACCATTCGCTTAATGCCATTTTTCAAGAGTGCTACATTGAAGTTGATTAGTAAGCCTAGTTTAAAATTGCCCAATTTTAGGTACGATAGGAGCTGCGCTTCGTGAACGGGAGTGACTTTTTCTACGGCCTTGATTTCTACGATCAAACAATCCTCCACTAGAAGATCAATGCGATAACCAAGGTCGATAAGCACCGCATCGTATACTACTGGCAGCTCTACCTCGCTACGCACTGAAAGCCCCCTCTTGCTGATCTCATACTTAAGGCAGGCTAGGTAGGCGTTTTCAAGTAGCCCGGGGCCGAGGGACTTATGCACACAAAGCGCTGCGTCGACGACGATGCCGCTAATCTCGTTTATGTCTTTTATGCCTTGTCACCTCGCTTTAACTTTTACCCGCTGGGACGGATTACCACAGAGCATATGGGAAAGAGGAATTAGGAAACGATTTCAACCACAGAGGCACAGAGGCGTGGAAAAGAGAGGAACATGGAACGAGCACATCTAGCATCATTCAACTCCTTGTTCCTCTGTGAACTCTGTGATCTCTGTGGTAAAAAACGTGCCTTCCCCATGCTACAAGGGTGGGAGACGATTTCAACCACAGAGGCACAGAGGCACAGAGGCGTGGAAAAGAGAGGAACATGGAAAGAGCGTAATTGCTTAATTACACTCTTTCTTTCTCTGTGAACTCTGTGCTCTCTGTGGTAAAAAACGTGCCTTCCCCATGCTACAAGGGCAGGAAACGATTTCAACCACAGAGGCACAGAGGCGTGGAAAAGAGAGGAAGATGGAACGAGCGTAATTGCTTAATTACACTCTTTCTTTCTCTGTGAACTCTGTGATCTCTGTGGTAAAAAACGTGCCTTCCCCATGCTACAAGGGCAGGAGACGATTTCAACCACAGAGGCACAGAGGCGTGGAAAAGAGAGGAAGATAGACCGATAGTGGTTGTTAAGCGTACTCCTTGTTTCTCTCTTTATTACTCTGTGACCTCTGCGGTTGATAAACGCACCTTCCCCTATCTTGCCTCTTACTTCCTGCTTCTTACTTCTTGCCTCTTACTTCCTGCTTCTTGCCTCTTGCTTCTTACTTCTTGCCTCTTGCTTCTTACTTCTTGCCTCTTGCCTCTTGCCTCATACTGTGCGCTCCGCGCACTAAATGTTACTCTCAGCCACAGCCTTCGTCTACTACGCCCCTATCCATGAGCTCGATGGCTTTGTCGGCGCAGAAGGCGACGTACTCTACGCAGCGCTTACGGTAGTCGTCTGTCTCGGGCTTAAGGTCGGAGCAGGCGGCGGAGCCATACTTGCTCTCGATGGCGGAGATTAGTTCTTTGGCTAGAAGCTTGGCGTCTTCTTTGCGCGGGCCGCCTAGCTCGCGCCCGTAAAAGCGGCCGATGGCCATAACGGCCCCCGCTGCCCCGCCGCAGAGCCCACCACAGCCCATGCCGCCGCCAAAGCCGGAGGCCAGTTTTAACCCCAGCGCTTTTTGTTCTACTGGCAAGTCGTCATTTAGACCAAGCCAAATCGCCTCGGCGCAGTTGTACCCGTTTTGGTAGTGCTCGCGCGCTAATTCCGTAGCTGTTTTTTTCATTAGTCACCCTCCCTTTAACTTTCGTCACCCATTTATTCTTCGCCGATGATGCGGATTTCTGGCTCGAGCCAGACATTGAATTTATCTTTAACCACTGCTTGGATATGGCAGATGAGGGCCCTGACGTCTTTAGCCGTAGCCTGGCCGACATTGACGATAAAGCCGGCGTGCAGGGTGGATACTTCGGCTCCGCCGATGCGATGCCCCTTGAGCCCTGCCTGCTCGATAAGCGTGCCGGCGAAGTGCCCCGGGGGGCGCTTAAAGACGCTGCCCGCGCTCGGCAGGGTAAGAGGTTGCTTTTCGCGCCGCCTGCGGTTTAAGTCCTCTATCTTGGCGTAGATTTGCTCGCGACTACCGCTCTTCAGTGCCAGCGTCGCCTCGAGGGCGATAAGTTTCTTCTTTTGCAGCAGGCTCTGGCGGTAGCCAAAGCTAAGCTCGTCTAGAGTCAGTAGTTGCTCATGGCCCTCTGCCGTTAAGACGAGTACGGATGTTACGACATCTTTCATCTCGCCGTCGTAGGCGCCGGCGTTCATGGTGAGGGCGCCGCCAAGTGTGCCGGGTATGCCCGCGGCAAACTCTAAGCCCGTAAGGGAAGCCTCGGCCGCCTGGTGCGCTAAGGTGGACAAGAGCACCCCGCAACCAGCCACAACCTCTGTGCCCCGTACTTCTACCCAGTCGAGGGTGCTGGCAAGCTTAATAACTAAGCCACGAATACCGCCGTCTAGCACCAAGAGGTTACTGCCCTGCCCCAGTATGGTGACAGGGATGCCTAGTGAAAGCGCCAAAGCAAAGGCTTTTTTAAGCTCGGCGACGCTAGAGGGCACATAGAGCGCGTCTGCCACACCCCCAATGCGGAAGCTAGAATGCTCGCTCATGGGTTCGTTGAAACGCAAGTCACCCGTCAAGTACGCCTGTAATTGCTCTAACATGGCAGAGCTCCTTTGTCAAAACTGTGCAGCACTGCATAAGCCTCGGCTAACTTTTGCCGGTCGGGGGCATATGTTAAAAGCGACAAGGCCTCGGGCACACTCATGTACTGCCCGCGTTTAATCTCGCGGCCGTCGCAGCGAATGTTTTTGTCTTTGGCCCGCATCAAGAACCAGTAGACGGTCTTGTCATGCCTTGCTTTGTGGTGGTGAACATAGAAGCTGTAGTCGGTAGAGCCAAGGCCAGCGAGCACTTCTGGTTCGACACCGGCCTCTTCGGCCACCTCGCGGAGAGCCGCCTGGCGGGGGGTCTCCCCTTCTTCTAAGTGGCCTTTCGGAAAGACCACATCTTGGCGAAAATTAGTCAGTACCAGCACTTCGTCGCCGCAAAAGACTATGCCCCCGGCGCTCCACTCCTTGACGGTCGTTCTTTCCTCCACCGCTCGCGCCTCCTTTTCTTAAAGCTTTCTGCCCTTACTACATTCTCTCTACCGCAGAGAGCCCTAAGAGGTAGAGCCCACGCGCGAGCACCACCTTAGTGGCGCGAACTAGGGCTAGGCGCGCGTTTTGCACGCCGTCATCGCTACCGATAATGCGGCAATGATGGTAGAAGCGATTAAAAGCCTGCGCTAGGTCGAGCACGTAGCGCGCCACTACAGAGGGCTCGAACTCTAGGGCGGCCTTGGCAACTATGGGGGCAAACTCGCCCAAAAGCTTGATGAGGGGCAGCGCATATTCGTCCGTGAGGGCAGCTATATCGGCCTCTACGCCCGGCACCTCCGCGGCTTTACGCAGCACGGCACAGGCGCGGGCATGGGTGTACTGCAGGTAGGGCCCTGTTTCGCCGTCAAAATTGAGCATTTCCTCCCAGTCAAAGGTCACATCTTTAATGCGCCCATGCTTGAGGTCGCTAAAGATAATGGCCCCCACGCCGACCTTCTCGGCTATCTCTTCTTTACCTTCTAAGGTGGGGTTCTTGTGCTCTATAACCGCTAAGGCTAGCTCAATGCTCTTATTTAAGACGTCTTCCAGAAAAACGATGTTGCCGCGGCGGGTCGACATGCGCCCTTCGGGGAACTTAAACAGCCCAAAGCTGACATGCACCACCTTGTCGCCGGCAGCCTCACCCATGAGTTTAAGTACGGCGGCGAGCTGCTTAAAGACTAAGGTCTGCTCTTGCCCCACCACGTAGAGCAAAAGATGCGGCTCGTGGGTGCGCTGGCGGTAGAGGGCGGCGGCGAGGTCGCGGGTGGCGTAAAGCGTTGCCCCGTCTGACTTTTTAAGGAGCATGGGCGGCAAGCCCTGTGCCTCTAAGTCGACAATGAGCGCGCCGTCAGAGAGCGTGGCTAGCCCCTGTGCCTCTATTTGCGCTACGGTGGGGGTGAGCAAGGGCTCGTAGAAACTTTCGCCTAGCAAGTGGTCAAAGGTGATGTCCAAGAGTTCGTAAACACGTTTAAATTCGACTAGGCTGACTGTTTTAAAGAGCTCCCAGTACTTGCGTATGGCGGGGTCGCCTGCTTCGAGGCGCCGAAAATACTCGCGCGCTTGGCTCTCTAGCTCCGGGTTCTGCGCGGCCTCTTGGTGGAATTTGACATAAAGGCGAAAGAGCTTGTCGACGGCGTTTTCTTCTAGGGGGTCGCCCTCGCCATACAGTTCGTAGGCGACAATTAGTTTGCCAAACTGGGTGCCCCAGTCGCCAAGATGATTAACGCGCACCACGCTGTAGCCTAGCTCTGTAAAAATGCGCGAGAGGCTGTGCCCGATAACGGTGGTGCGAAGATGCCCTATGCCAAAAGGCTTAGCAATATTGGGCGACGAAAAGTCTATGACTATGTTTTTGCCTTGGCCGGGCTGCGTATTGCCATACAAGAAGCCCTCATTTTGCAAGCCGGCCATAATTTCTTCAGCCACACGGTGGCTCAAGAAGGTGATGTTTAAGTACCCCCCCATGGCTTCTACTTTGCTGGCCAGTGCCGACAAATCGACCTCGCTGGCGAGTTTAGCTGCGATGCTGGCGGGGGACTGCCGCCTTTGCTTCGCTAAGGCGAAACAGGGTATAGCGACATCGCCCCAGTTGGAATTTGGGGGGGACTCCATCATGGCGCGCACAGTGTGGACAGGTAAATCTAAGTGTGGCGCTAATTTTAAAGCTACAATCTGACGAAACTTCTCCATGTGGTGATGGGCCTCCCTTGTTTTAGCGAATAAGTATCAGTTAGGGCTGCGCGATAATAGCTAGGGTCAACTCGGCTATCTTTTCTAGGTTTTCGACCGAGATATATTCTTCGGTGGTGTGCACCTTCATGTAGCCCATGCCTAGGTTGACGCAAGAAATGCCAAACTGGGCAAAGATATTGGCGTCACAGCCGCCCCCCGACGAGACTAAGGATGGTGTAAGCCCAATGCTCTCGGCCGCTCTTTTGGCAATTTGCACCACTTCTGCCTCGGGTGCAAGAGAAAAAGCGTTGTACATGCGGCTGATAGCAACTTCGGTTACGGCTCCCCGCTCGGTGGCGCCTTCTTCTAAGGCCTGCCGCATATGCTCTGACTGCTGTTTTAACTTCTGCATGTTTAAGCTACGGGCTTCTCCCCTTAACTCGACCATGTCTGGTATAATGTTTGTTGCGGCTCCACCGCTGATAACGCCGATATTGGCCGTCGTCTCGTAGTCGATACGACCAAGCTGCATGCGCGACAAGCCCGCCGCCGCAGCCACGATGGCGTTTACGCCGTCTTCGGGGTTAACACCGGCATGGGCGGCTTTGCCCCTAACCGTAGCCTTGATTCTGTCTTGCGCCGGCCCCTCGATCACAATCGACCCCACCGGGCCACCGCCGTCTAGTACAAAGCCCATCTTGGCAGACACAGCCGCGTAGTCGAGGTTCTTAGCACCCCTGAGCCCGCCTTCCTCGGCGACGGTGAGGACGATTTCGACTGGGCCATGCGGCAACTTACTCTCTAGCAGGGTTTGCACGGCCTCGATAATGCCCGCTACCCCTGCCAAATCGTCTGCGGCGAGAATAGTAGTGCCATCGCTATAGATTACCCCGTCGCGTACCACAGGCTTTATGCCTAAGCCGGGCGAGACGCGGTCCATATGGGCCGAGAGCATGATGGCGGGTTTCTGTAGGGTGCCGGGGAGCTTAATAATTAGATTGCCCGCGTCGCCGCCTATTTTTTCTCCGGCTTGGTCTTCGTATACTAAAAAACCTAGCTCCTGAAACTGTCGGGTGATTTCGCTGGCGATGCGCCCTTCCTTGGTCGTTTCGGCATCAATTTGCACTAAGGCGAGAAAGTTATTTAAAAGCCTCTTGTTGTTAATTGGTGACATGCGCTACCTCCTAAAACTACAGCCATTACGTTAATAGTATACTCTAGATTCTCGAATACGCAATTTACCTGCGGCTAACTTTTTGCCGCGAAGTATAATACACGCTCGGTCACGACAAGCTAGAATGCACAACCTTAGGGGGTTAGTCCTTTGTTTAAGCCTAAGCACATTCACTTTATTGGCATAGACGGCATTTCGATGAGCGCGCTGGCACTCATTATGCAAAAACGCGGCCACAAGGTCTCCGGCTCTGACCTTAAGCACTCGCCGCTCACGGCGCGGCTGGGCGAGAGGGGCGCCTGCCTCTACCAAGGGCATGCGAGCGCCTATGTGGAGGGGGCAGACATGGTCGTCTACACAGCCGCCATTAAGCCAGATAACCCTGAGCTAGTAAGGGCGCGCGCCATGGGCGTGCCCGTTTTAAGCCGTGCGGAGTTTTTAGGTGCGCTTATGGGCGAGGCTAAGGTAGGCATTGCGGTAAGCGGCTCACACGGCAAGACGACGACCACGGCGCTGCTTGGGCTAATGCTCGAGCAGGCGGATAAGAACCCTACGGTACTGATCGGGGGCGAGCTTGACGCCCTAGGCGGCAATGTTAAAGTGGGCGGGGGCGAGTTTTTTGTCGCGGAGGCCTGCGAGTATGTAGAAACATTCTTGGCCTTAAAGCCGCACGTGGGCATCATCCTAAACATAGATGCGGACCATCTTGACTACTTCGGTGACCTCAGCCATGTGGTCGCCGCCTTTCGGCGCTTTGTGGGGGTGCTGCCGCCAGATGGCCTACTCGTGGCCTGCCATGACGATGCCAATGTACGGGAGATTCTTAAGTTTACCCCTTGCCAAGCTGTTACCTATGGTCTGATGCAGGGTGGCGACTACTTCGCGACTAATATTGCACTACAAGCCGAAGGGGGTAGCTCCTTTGATGTCTATGCGAGGGGCACGTACAGAGGCAGGGTGTGCCTTAAAGTCAATGGCCGCCATAACATCTTAAACTCCTTGGCCTGCCTAGCGGTAGGAGATTACTTGGGGCTACCTTGGGCTAGCATGAGCGAGACCCTGCGCACTTTTGTCGGCACGCACCGCCGCTTTGAGTTAAAGGCGTGTTTTAACGGTGCGACGGTAATTGACGACTATGCCCATCATCCGACAGAAATTATCGCGACCCTTTCGGCGGCGCGAGATATTGCCAAGGGGCGCATTATTACCGTATTTCAGCCGCACACTTATACCCGCACTAAGTCTCTGCTCAGCGACTTTGCCAAGTCTTTCGCCGAGGCCGACGAAGTAATCATCGTCCCTATTTACGCCGCGCGCGAAAAAGACATTTACGGGGTGAGTTCGCTAGACTTGGTGGCGCAAATTTCGCTCGTGCACGCTAATGTGCGCTACTGTGGTTCTCTCGCCGCAGCCGCTAGTTACTTAGCCACCCACCTACAGCCGGATGAAATGCTGATAACCATGGGGGCGGGCGATGTGCATATGGTGGGCGAAATGCTGCTAGGCGAGGGCGATGCCCCGAAATAGAGTGGCCAGAATAGAGTGGCCAGTAAAGTTAAAACAACCCCCGTAGCTCAGTTCACCTGGGCTGCGGGGGCTTTATGTTGCAAGGGGTATCGTGGCAGTTGCGCTTTTAGGGCAGCGGCGCTTGCTGCCTGTTGCGCCGCAAAACCTGCCCACCGGTGTTGCCGGTAAACTCACTACCCACTACCGAAGGCACGCCATTAACAAAGACGTAGTCGATACCAGTGGGAAACTGCTCCGGCCGCGAAAATGTGGCCAAATCTTCTACCTCGGAGAGGCGAAACATAACTAGGTCTGCTCGGTAGCCCTCTTTGACCAAGCCGCGGTCAGTGAGCCCAATAAAGGTGGCGGGCAAACCTGTCATGCGCCGCACACCCTCTTCGAGGGTGAGTAGCCTAGCGTCGCGCACATACTTGGCCAAGAAACGCGGGAAAGTACCAAAGCCTCGCGGGTGAGTGGCAATGCTGCCCGTAATGGGGGGCGCATTATTATCTGACGCAATGGCTGTGAAAGGGGCACTTAAGACTTTGCGCAGGTTTTCTTCGGACATAAGTAGCCCCGTCACGAGGGTTTCAGTGCGAGGGTTAACACCAAGCGCGGCGTCATGCCGCAAGAGGTTGTCTATAACTTGCGCTGGAGTAAGGCCTTCTTGTGCGGCGATATCGCTCAAGGTGGTGTCTAGATACTTGGTGCCGTAGGGGTGAGTGGTGCGCTTTAAGAGCAGGTCGCGCGGGTCGCGGTGGGCGTGTAGGCGGAGCGGCCAAGAGGTGGCGAAGTCGGGCGCTAGGTAGGGGTAGGCATCGGCAATGACATTAAGGCCCGCGCGCCGCGCCTCGGTGATGAGGTTGATGGCTAAGTCTTGCAGAGGCCAGTTTTCGCGCCAGCGCACCTTGAAATGGGTGATGCTGGTACCGACTCCGCTCGCTCTGGCGACTGCTAGGGCCTCTTCTATAGCGGGCAGTATTTGCGCGGCCTCGTCGCGTACATGGGTAATATATACGCCGCCGTGTGCCGCCACAATTTTATTTAGCGCAACTAGCTCCGGAATCGTGGCTGGGGCATTGTACCAGTATTCAAGCGCTGAAGACAACCCAAAAGAGCCTTCCTCCATGGCACGCGTGACCATCGCGCTCAGGGTGGCGAGCTCAGCTGGGGTGATATTGCTTCTTAGCTCTACTACGCTGTGGCGCATAAGACCATGTCCAAGCAAGGTAGCAAAGTTAACGCCTAAATTAGGCAGGGCCTCGATTTCGGCTAGGTACTGGCCGATGTTCTGGCGCGAGCGTCCGTCCTGACCGACTAAGACGGTGGTCACGCCTTGCCGCAAGGCGGCTAAGGCCTCGGGGTGAGCACGGATGGTAGAGTCGACATGGGAGTGTATGTCGACAAAGCCGGGGGTCAGTATGTAGCCCGCGCCTCTTATTTCTTTCTTGCCGGAGCGAATCGGCACGGAGCCAACTATGGCGATGTGCTCACCCTTGAGGGCGACATCGGCGCGAAAAGCTGGCCCCCCCGAGCCATCGACTATGGTTGCCCCGCGAATTACTACGTCGTATAAAATTTGTGGCGGCGTCAAAGTGGCATCGTAGAGAAAGGCGGCCGGCAAAAGAACCAGGAGGGCAAGTAGCAGCACAAACTTAAACTTCAGCGTATTCCCTCCTACCTGTTCACTAACTTGTCTCTTGTTCAGTATAAAGCACAAGAGCGCACAACGCTAGCGACATGGCGGGGCGCGCTGTCAGACTGAAGTTCCTAGTTGCCGCCCGCAGTAATAATCCCATATATCTTGGAAACATCACTCTTGCGTATAATTCTATAAACACGTCCCTCAATACCGATGTACTTATTGCCATAAATTCTCACATAACTATACCAATCATCTGAGGTATAAATCAGTATCTCATAAGACTCAAATGGGCGAGTTCTCCAACTGCGATTATTGCCAAATGCAGGTATCAAAATGGCCTCATCGAGAATGCGCATAATGCGATAGATATCATAGGGCTCTTTAACTCCGTATGTTGGCGAATTATATGGAGGGTTAAGCACTGAGATCTCTAGTTTGATGATATCAGTGTAGGCTGCTAGTTTTAACGCATGATTAACACTTGTGCTTTGCATTAGGAGATACAAAGCACAAGTGCATAAAATGATGCCCAGCATAGTTACTAGTTTTGCGTACTTCATAGCTACCTCCACGAACTAGAGATCGCGATCGGACCAAGGAACGGCGTACCAGACTTAGGCGTGCTTGCGTTCGCGGTAGTTCTTAATAGCGCCATGCAGGGCGTCGGCGGCTAGGTTTGAACAGTGCATTTTCACCGGCGGCAGGCCGTCGAGCGAAGAGGCCACATCTTTGTTGCTCATATTTAGCGCCTCGTCTAAGGTCTTGCCTTTGGCTAGCTCCGTGACCATACTGCTGGTGGCGACGGCGGCCCCACAGCCAAAGGTCTGAAATTTAATGTCACTGATGCGCTCGTCTTGGTCGACTTTAATGTAGATGCGCATGATGTCGCCGCAGCTGATGTTGCCGACCTCGCCTATGCCATCGGCGTCGTCAAGCGACCCAACATTGCGCGGATTCTTAAAGTGGTCCATGACCTTTTCGTTGTAACTACTCATAATTATCCTCCTCGGGGTGCAAAGCACAACCCTGTTTCTTACTGTTATCTCTTGTGGAAAAGGGGTGACATCTGGCGCAGACGCAGGACGATGGGTGGCAGTATAGAGAGCACATAGTCCACTTCCGCCGGGGTAGTGTCGCGCCCTAAGGTCAGGCGCAACGAGCCATGCGCCTCGCCATGACTTAAGCCCATGGCCAGCAAGACATGCGAAGGGTCGAGACTGCCAGAGGTGCAGGCTGAGCCGCTAGAGACGGCTACGCCCTGCATGTCAAGGCTTAGGATGAGCGACTCACCTTCGACATAGCGAATGCTGATATTGACATTGCCGGGCAGACGCTCTGTGGGGTGGCCATTTGGCTTGACCTCGGGTATTTCTAAGAGCCCCGCCATGAGTTTGTCGCGCAGGGCCGCTACTTCGGCCTGCTTACTGGTCATATCGGCAGCGGCTATTTCTAAAGCCTTGGCTAGGCCGATAATGCCCACATGATTTTCGGTGCCGGGCCGGAACTTGCGCTCTTGCCCGCCGCCATGGTAGAGGGGCTTTAACTTCGTGCCTTTGCGAATGTAGAGCACGCCTATGCCCTTAGGCCCGTAGAACTTATGGGCGGACAAGGTGAGCAAATCGACGCCGAGGTCGTCGACATTAACAGGAATGCTGCCTACAGTCTGCACGGCATCGGTGTGAAAAGTTACTTTGTGCTCTCGCGCTATGGCGCTAATCTCGCGGATCGGCTGTATGGTGCCGACTTCGTTGTTGGCATGCATTATAGTGATAAGAATAGTGTCGGGGCGAAGCGCCGCCACAACGTCCTCTACGCGCACACGGCCATACTCGTCGACCGGCAGGTAAGTTACGGCAAAACCTTGGGTCTCCAAGTACTTACAGGCATCTAGTACGGCATGATGCTCGATTTGGGAAGTTATGATGTGGCGCCCCTGGCCCTTTTTGGCGAGAGCTACGCCTTGTATAGCGATATTATCCGCTTCGGTGCCGCCAGAGGTAAAGTAGATTTCTCTAGGTGAGGCGCCTAGCACCTTGGCCACCCTTTCGCGGGCGCTGTCAACTGCTTGGCGTGACTCGCGGCCGAAGCTATGAATGCTAGACGGATTGCCAAAGCTGTTATGAAAGTAGGGCAGCATGGCGGCGATAACTTCGGGGTGAACAGGGGTTGTTGCGGCGTGGTCAAAATACACTCTTTGCATTAGCGCACCTCCTGACTAATTTTTTCTGTCGCGCAAGCGGCTAAGTGGGCTAGAGTTGTGTCGTCGAGAACTTGGCTCATGCTGGCCGACACGCGAGACCAAAGCTCACGCGTGACACAGACATGCACTCTTTCACAAGGGCCATTGTGGTCGCAATCAACAAGACGAATGGGGCCTTCGACCGCGCGCACGATGTCGCCCGAGGTTATCTCCGCCGGGCTTTTGGCCAGTATGTAGCCACCGCCCGCGCCTCTAATGCCTGTCACCAAGGCTGCTCTTCTAAGATCCATAAAAATCTGCTCGAGATATTGCTCCGAAATATCTTCTCTCTCGGCAATAAATCGCAGTGACACGGGGCCGCTGTCTCCGTGCAAGGCCACGACAACTAGGGCCCTTACAGCATACTGCCCCTTGGTAGATAGGCGCATGACCCCACTCCTTATTCTGATTAAGATAGCCTTCTTAGATACTAAAAAACCCGAGGCATTCCCTCGGGTTTAATTCTACGCCTAGTAGGTGGCTTTGTCAACACCGCCTGCCAGCGCAGACCCTGTCACGGCCGGCCAAGTCTTGGGAGAGGGTAATTTCGCCAAAACCCGCCGCACTGAACATTGCCGCTACGTCGGCCCCCTGCGTAGCACCGATTTCTACCGCGAGGCACCCTGCGGGATGCAGGAAGGCAGGGGCTTGTGCAACTATGTGGCGGTAAAATTCTAGCCCATCTGGCCCCCCATCTAGGGCGAGACGCGGCTCCTCTTGTACTGCAGGGTCGAGAGTGGCGATCTCTCTGCTCGGAATATAGGGCGGGTTACTTACTACCAGGTGAAACTTGCGGCCCTGTACGGGCTGCCACAGACTACCCTCGCGCAGCAAAACCCTGTCGGCTAGACCTAAGTGGCGGGTATTTGTGGCGGCGACCTCTAGTGCGGCAGGAGACACATCGGTCAGGGTGAGGCGCGCCTTGTAACCCGAAGCGGCGAGGGAGAGGCCCACGCAGCCAGAGCCGGTGCACATATCGAGCACCTCGAGCTCTTCGCTATAGAGACTCGCGAGATGAGCTAATTTTGCGAGCGCCACCTCGACCAATATTTCGGTGTCGGGGCGGGGAATAAGCACAGCGGGAGTTAGTATAAACTCCCGCCCGTAAAATTCGGTGCGACCGAGGAGGTATTGCAGGGGAACCCCCGCGGCAAGACGCGCAATATCGGTCTGGTAGCACTGCACATAATCATGCGCTATGGGTTTCTCCGGCGCGGCAAAAAACTCGGCCCGCGTTATGTCAAGCACAGCGCGCAGGGCTACTTCGGCCTGCCAGGCGGCGTCTGCTACCCCCGCCGACGAAAGCTCTGCGCTGCCCCAGCGAAAGATACTTTGCCAGGTTAAGGATGACTTAGCGCCCATTATGACCGCTGCAATTTCTCGAGCTGATCGTGCGTGGTCAGGGCGTCAATTAACTCATGGATGTCGCCATCGAGAATGGCGTCGAGGCGATGGGTGGTGAGGTTGATGCGGTGGTCAGAGACACGGCTCTGCGAGAAATTATAGGTGCGAATGCGCTCACTGCGGTCGCCGCTACCTACTTGGCCGCGCCTTGCTTCAGTCAGCTCGGCGTCGCGCTTGCTTTGCTCTGCCTCTAAAAGACGCGCGCGCAAGACCTTCATGGCCTTGTCGCGGTTCTTGGTTTGCGATTTTTCGTCCTGCATATTGACGGCAATGCCAGTCGGCAAGTGGGTGATACGCACTGCGGAATAAGTAGTATTTACGGACTGCCCACCGGGGCCGCTCGAACAAAAGGTGTCGATGCGCAAATCGTTTTGGTCAATCATGATATCTACTTCTTCGGCCTCGGGCAGCACGGCCACCGTCGCGGTAGAAGTATGGATGCGCCCACTCGCCTCGGTGTCTGGCACCCTCTGCACGCGGTGCACACCGCTCTCAAATTTAAGTTTGCTGTATGCTCCCTTGCCTTCAATCATGAAGATGGCCTCTTTAAAGCCGCCGAGGTCACTAGGTGAAGCTGACATAAGCTCCG
>Ga0209105_100147_pt1 | contig 24781 bp, 24 predicted proteins | sample SedPBSmetaG_FD_184158 | JGI IMG/M metagenome (GOLD analysis project Ga0209105, IMG submission 184158) | Freshwater sediment bacterial and archeal communities from Indian Creek, Illinois, USA to study Microbial Dark Matter (Phase II) -... | ecosystem: Environmental > Aquatic > Freshwater > Creek >...
TGATTCATAACCTTCAGATAAGAGAATTGCAAATATTTTGTCATAAACGCCTTCTTTAGACAATTTAAGGTGCAACCTGTGCACTGTAGATTTAGCCCTCAAACACGGAGCATGCAAAAAACCAAAGGTTTTTTGCTGCGTCAAAATCAAAGATTTTGAAAGTGTTTGGGGCATCGAAAACCGTAGGTTTTCGAATGCTCCATACTATTTTGGGAACTTCCACCCACCTACAACCAGTATAAAGAACATACAAATGTATTCCTCAAATCTGCTCGTCTACCAGTTTTAGGCTTTTGACGTGGCATGTAATTTCGGATTCTCCTCCAAAGCTCATCACCAACTTCTTTAAATGACATAACTTTTAATACATTTTCAGTTAAAATATACTTTTGGGATCACCTCAAAAATTATCTTTACCTCCATACCTACTCCGCTTAAACTCTGATTTATTAAATAATTAGCGGATATATATTTAAACCATTGCCCCTTCCAAATAGAGGGATAGTTCACTCATTAATCTTGTCCTCAAGTTCAGCTTCCTTAATTAAAAAATGTCCGCTGTCTCTTTCCCATATTACTTCAGACTCAACTATTTTAATTTTTTTCTTAAAAATAGGGCCGTCCAAAACAAGAGTTTCTGCCTCCCCTCCTTCAAATGCCATGTGCATCCCATATCTCTTATTTAAATCTATTATTTCATCAAGAACATGTAAATCAATTTTTCCCCCAAGCCATGACTTATTAAGCCCCTCTGCTGAAACGCTTGTAACAATAACCTCAAATCCAAGGTCAATTATTTCCCTCATGTATTCTTCTGGATCCCTGTGCCAGAGTGGAGCGCATGATTTAAGTCCTAATTCTTCACAGATACTGTCAATTCTTGACTTTTGATAAACAGAATGCAGTGCACCAGAATAAATACATTCAATACCTTCATTTTTTAAATCTCTTAAAACATTAGCTAAATCCCCTAATTCTTCTTCTTTAATGCCCGTTGTAACCTTTCTGAGGAGAGGAACACCCAATGCTTCACTTGAAAGCTCTGTAATGTGTATATTGGCCACGTGAAACATGTAAGAGGCAGGATTATCTGAAATTAAAGATATCAGATATTTTACTTCATGCCCGTCTTCACGGGCCTTATAATAAGCCATTGTACTGTCTTTACCACCTGAGAAGAGAACCGCAACCTTCATAATAACACATTTTAATTTTTATTTTCTCATTCTGTCTTTGAAGCTGTCAAAAAGGCTTATCAGCGTGTCTATAAACAGACCTGCAAGACCTACTAACAGTCCAAGGAGGCCGCATAAAACAATTACACTATTCTTATCAGGGATAATTGATTTTATATAATTAATCCTGTCCTGTGTCGGCCCCTGAATACCTGTAACAACAACGTCTCCTGATAATTGGTTAGAAACCTCATAGACCCTGGCAGATTCAACCTGAAGAGATACATGTGCCAAGCTGAATTTAACATCTATTGCACCGACAAGCATCAGCCAATCCTCTAATTTTTTAATCACATTGTGAGGATAAGCCTGATTTTGAATCTCAATTTTTACTGTATCATTAGACAGTACTTGGGCAGATTTTATTTCTCTATTGGAAGCAGGTATCCTTTTTGGAAGCGACGCCCTCCATTTATCAGAAAGTGGAGTGGTTTTTACAGTTGTTCCTCTGACTTCAACACTTTTAACTCCCTCAATTTGTCTAACACTGTTTACAAACTGGTTAATGTCCAGATCTGTTGAAATATCCACATTTATTGTTTCAACGTCGTTAGGTGTAGAAGGATGAAAGGAAGCAGCTATACCTGGTATATCACCCATCACCGGACTTATAAAAAAGACTCCTCCAATAATTCCAACAATAAATCCCATTGCCATAACAAAAATGAGATTTTTTTTACCGATTATAGGGGTTAAGAGTGCTGTTGAGAAAACAAACACCATTAAAACAATGAATAAGATTACCATTAGTATTACTGCGATAGTTCCCATGATCTTTTCCTATTTTGATTAATTTTTACTTTTTCACTTCCAACAATAACTCCTGTTGCAGCATCAACATGTATTCTTTTAGATATAAGAGTGCCATTCATAAGGGGAACAATCCAGACAACAGTGCTATTGTTATTAATCGTTAGATTTCCTTTTGTAGGTTTTCCAGTTGTAAAGTTATGTTGTGACGCAATTTTTTTTGCCTGATCTGCTGTAATCTGGTAAGTTGCATTATTTCCATAAGTTGTAACATTTGTTATATTGGCAGGTGTTTGGTTGTTAGGTGGTGTAACAGTGGGTGCTGGGGCTGGGGCAGGGGTTTCAGATATATTATCTATAACTTCAGTTTTAGCTTCACCCTCAAATGGTCCGTAGGCATAGACTACAATGATAATTATTATAACAGCAAGCATCATCAAAGCTTTTTTTTCCCAGCCTGGTTCTATGTCCATAAAATAAACTCCAGTTACAATTTGATCAAATTATATCGCACTAAATCTTATTGTACCATTATCATTATAAACTTTATATCTCTGGCCGTTATTCATAATTACACTTTGAACATTTGTGGGAATTAATCTAATGGTGATATTATTAGCACCGTATTGCATTTTAACAGATGCAGTGTTATTTGTACTATTTACTACTGCACTATAATTTATATTATCCGGCATAGTTAAATTAATTGAATATCCATTGCCATTTAGGTGAACAGTGTTTACAGTCCGGGCTATTCTTTCACCTATCATTCTGACTTCGCCAAGAGTTCCAGTTTCTGTTCTATTCATTGCAGAACTCGTTAAATTAATAAGACTGCCTGCAATGATCAGAAACATTAATGTTACAAACATCAGTTCTGCACTGGCAATTCCCCTATTGTCTGAAATTATTTTTAATCCTCTCCTAATTATATCTATCTTCAAGGCCAAAATAGTTTTTATAGAACGTTGATAAATAAAATACCGCACCTGTAGGATCTCGCATTGTCTGTCTGTTTTGCCCAGTGCCAATCTCTATAAAACTACCTCTAACACCTCTAAAATATTCCTGATCTAATCGTGATACATCTTCCCTGCCGTGGTGTTCTCTTAGTGGGTCTCCTAATATAAATGTGCTCATCCTGGTTCTATTATTGGGATTAAGAGAGATACTCCTATTTTCTAATCTATCAAAGAAAGTTAACCCGTGTTCATTTGGGAAATAGAACGGCCTTGGAGTAATGTTACCTGGATTATTAGTACCGTTTAAGCAATCCCACAGGAAATTTAACCTGTGATTATCCTCATCCACATTATCATCGAAGAAAAAGAGAAACTCATTCCCATGCTCCCTAAAATGAGGATATCTATAAATTATGTTACTTTGCCTGTGTCTTGAGTTAATCCAGATATAAGGGTCTTCCATCCCTTCAATGGAAACATAGGAAGAAATAGGTGGTAACGTACCTTCAAATACCTGATCCCTTTGTACAACTCTAATAGGTATTCCACCCCTTATATTAACAAAAAATCCAAATGGTTCTGTTTGAGTTATATTTATGTCACGGGCACTGAAAGTAGCATTAGTATGATTGGTTATAGGTATGTTATTGATGAATATCTCTCTTCCTGTCTGATTTTCAATTTGCCTGCAAACAGTAATAACATAATTGTTTAAAATAGGCAGCATATTGTTTATGATATATGTTTTGCTTTGACCGCTTGCAAAAAAACTGTTTTCATCGATCACTTTCCGGGTAGCATTGTAAGCAGCTTTTCTTCCAGCATCTGATGCCCCTTTTTCTACGGCCGAGAAAATATTTGTCACTGCAGTATGAGTTACATCTCCTCCTATCGATATTGCAGCTATCATGTTTGCTTCTTGAACAATGCTGTTAAAGCTAACTGCAATTATCATTACAGGTATAAAAAGTAAAAATACCAGTGGAGTAAAAGTGTATCCTTTCTCATCTATCTTTATCCTCAATGTCTCCATAACTCCAACCTCACAGGAATAGGATTAGGTAAATCACCAGTATATAAAGCTTCAGTTCTAATTAAATTTGGATCTGGCGTGATGCCTGCATCCCTTAACTTGTTAATTAGTTCCTGACGTGCCTGCTCTTTAGCAGTTTCAGGATCAGTTGAATATGATGTTGCCCAACGATTTTCTAAAAATTCTGGGTATAAAACTGAAACTCTTGTACCTGAAAATATCTCTGCATTTCTATCCCAACCACCAGATTCCCAGGCATGAGCAGGGCCTGTAACAGTAACCCTTATCCTGTAATTTACACCAGGTATTATGGTGTAATTACCTGCAGTACCATTTGTAAACACGCGGGGTCCTGCAACATCTAAGCTTGCTAAATTTAAATAAAATGGAATGACGTTGCTATCGTATAATGTTCTCCAGGCACCGCCTACTGGAGGTGCAACTTCAACCCTTATGTGTCTTGAGTCCAGACCTGCCCCCACAAACAGGTAAACTTCCCTTGCATTGGCTTCAGTTGTGAATGCACGATTTAAAGTAAGGGAGTTAGAACCACTTTGATGACTGTTAAACGCAAAGTTTTCCCATCTTATTGGCAATCTGGTGTAAGTAACATAAGTGTAACTATCAACGAGCCCTACTAAATCGTAATCTGTGCCTGGAACAAGATCCCAAATCGTTACTCTAACTCTATTATTGCCTGTTCTTAACCTGTCCCCAATATATAATATGCCTGGAATATTTCCATAACCATCTGTTCGGGCGCTGTAGTCTCCTCCATCAAGATCAAATGAGCAGAAAACTATTCTCCATTGAGTTCCATTCCACACTTCAACCATAGCATTATCAGTAGCTCCATAGGCATTCAAAACTGTATATGCATCAAGAATTCTAACATTATCAGGTATATTAAATTCCTGTATAACGCTCACTGCAGACCCATGACGTGTTCCGCCTATGTTTGGTAAATGGGTAATAACAAAAGGTGTTCCATCATCAAAAGTATCTAATGTATTTCTATTTGCTACAAACGTGCGCCAGTCCATTACTCTTCTATCTGTAAATGCATTCATGTTACCTGTATGAAGATCATAGAATAATCTATATTCATTTGTAACATTATCGTCATCTAGATCCTGTGCATTTGGCACAGCTAACCCTGCAGCATCGGTAAAATTAAATCTTCTGTTTAAAACTCCCTGTGGAACCCTGAGTGTAGTAGTATAGTTCGCTATTATTGAAAACCACGGCATATTATACGCCTGACCCGCAGTCATATTCAAGAAGTTGACATGAAAATTATTTACTCCAGTAAGTAATCCAGAAACGTTTCCTTGGTAATTATACATTCTATCATCTGTACCTGGTCTACGATTCAAAAAGGTAAATGGGGTTGAATTTAAATGCGGAATACCATTAATAACAACATTTGCGGCGTATGAAGGGCCATCATTAAGATTAGTCGAACCTAACAGAAATACAGCACTATTTATGGTTGCCCCACCAGGTACAGAAAACTGTATATTTTGAGGTGATGTTCCCCCTCCCCAGAAAGGATGAGATCGCAAACCACCACTCCTACTCCATGGCTCAAAATTTGTCAGCCAGTTGTGGAAATTCCACAGAGTTGCAGTTACATTGGTAGGCTGATCCATAAATTCTGCCCTTTCTACTTTATACCATGCCCTCCCCATCCAACCTTCTATAGGTGCAGATATAACATCCGTACGGGTTGCAACATTAGTAGCAAATAAAAGCCCCCTATTATTTTCAACCGAAGGATTTTCACCTAACGTTATCCTGTAACCAGTAGTAGAAGGTATTAAAATAGACAAAGCTGAATTTAAAGTGTTTTGGGCTCCTGTAACATTTCCCTTTTGATACTGCAGTGCTGCCCGATGTAATGTACCGTCTTGATGCATTATCCTGAGCGCGTCGGCAGCTATTCTTTCAAGGTGTTCATGGTCTGCGCCCATATAAATTGGAATCATGTGGTATGTAATAAATGATGTACTGAATACCATGAAGATAACCAGAGCAAGAGTGGCATCAGTTGTGAAAATAAAACCGTTTTCATCCATTTATCTCACCCACACATAAAACTCAAAGAAACACTGCCTTAATCTAATGTTTTCCAGGTTAATTTCCCTTTCTGGTGTCCCTCTTGGAGCAGAAATAACATATACATCCATTGAACTACCTGGCTCACTTCTCCCCCTAATACTTACAATATTATCCAGTAACTGTGTCTGGTTTTTTAAATATGTATCATTTATCTGATTTTTTATTTCTGTAATATGAGGCTTAAATTCATGTTCACCTACAACTTTCTTATTATTAACATGTACACTGGCTGCAGCATATCCTCTATTTATAACCAGAACCCAGTAATCATAAGCTGCCACGCGAATGTTATTAGTTTGAAAAACTGTTTCATATGTTCTGGGCTGGCCTGTTGCTCGTATTAAACCTTCTAAAGATGTTTCCAATTGAAGATTTGAAGTAAGTACTAATCTTTCAACCTTTACTATGTTTGGAGCACTATCATTAAATTCACCCATACTTCTAATAAGGATATTTCTATTATCTGCCCTTGTTATCCTTAAATAAAACCCGTATTCTGGCCCAAGAAGATTTTGAATATGCTGAACTTGAAGTGCGTTTAGTTTATGAGGTGATAAATGGTTTTCAACAGGCATTCTTTTTCTAGAATCATGCCTGGCAAGTCCTACTACAGAGATATTTCCAACCTGTTCCCAGTTATAAGGACTTCCAGAGGTTTCAATTAAGGTATTAACTGTGTCTGATGCAACTCTTTCTGTAGAGCTTTGAAAAACTGTGCCCTGCATTAAATAAAGCATGTTGTCCATACCTACAGCAGCCATACCAATTAATAAAGTAATGGGAATAAGTGCAAGTAAAAGATCCAAAGAAAAAATTTGACCGCCTGAATCTTTCTTTAATAATCCCAATTAATATCCCCTAGGTTCGTAAATATGAACATTAATGATTATCCAGTACTTAGATACTATTGATTGTTAAATACATATATATGTTTGTAAAGTCTTACCCCACCCTGAAAAAGTATTATTAAATTTAAATAAATGCTGATTCTATTTGATTTACAAATATATCAAAAAAGCTTTTTTATCACATACATACTTTATCATATATTATCATATATATACAATATAATAAATAATATAACTTTGTAAAAAAAGAAAATAATGATTAAAATGGATCAAAGAGGACAAATTTCAATAGAATTCGTGCTTGTTGCTGCCCTTATGCTGGTAATAGTCCTTTTAGTAGGGTCATACATTGGAGATCAAAACGAGATAAACACAGTGACTGCAGCAGCAAGAACAGGAGCTATGGATGCTGCAACTGATTTAGCCCTTTTAAATAGGAATATAGAGCCTTTAAGAGTTAATGATGTGAGAATGAATGGAAGTGGACAAAATTTAACCCTTTTAATAAATGTATCTGGTCCCATTTCTAATAATGCAAACAGAACAATCTTTAATTCAACTATAAGATCAATAGCATCTCAAGGATACACTATTGACGTGCGCAACGTTACAGACATATTTGACGATGTTGTTGTAACAGGCAGACGTACATACGGTGTTGTAATTGTTTAATTCAAAATTTCTATTATACCACCTGGTTTATTTCCATTCATGCTTAGAAGCTTTTCTTCTATATGGAGCTTGACCTTATCTCCATCAGCAGCACCTAAGCTGTTATCCACGATATAAATATCTGGTTTTATATTTGAACAGATATCATAATCAACCTTAACATATGCTGTTTTTTTACCAGTTTCAATTACAGTGCCATAAGTAAAATTTCGGTGATGCTTGATTCTGAAAATTAAAAATGTCGCAACAACTGCTATTACTGCAAAGATTAAAACTGAAAGGGACGGTAAAAATTCAAATGAAAATGACATCACAAAATCGGGATTCGTACCAACTAAAACCAGTATTATACCCACAGCAACATACATCAAAAAGAAATCACGGTATGCGTTAAAATCAGCGCCATACATTAATTTAATCCTTGAAAATAGAGTATAAAGTATATACGCTACCGAAGCTACTCCAAAAATTCCATATAATGTTAAAGATAAAAAGTTGAATATGAAGAGCATTGAAATAACTAAAAATGCTCCAGACATGATTTGAAGTATAAAAACTGTTCTCTCTTTTTCCTGTGAACTGAATTCTTCCTGAACTTCTTCTTTTTGAGTAATGTCATTAACAAATATCTTACTTCCGTCTGATTCTTCGCTTGTGTAGACTTCAAAAAAACCCGCCTTTGAAACCTTAGAGATGCTTTCCTGAATCCTTGTGTCCTTCTTTATTTTGGAGATATTTTCTTTAATGGCATTAGTATTGACCCTATCTTTGATATTATCAGTATTTATACCCCTTAATCTGTTTGGAATGTTTGATATCTCTAAAATAATCATTCCAATAAGGTCAAACATCTTCAGGATTAAATCACCGAATTTTGTAAAGATTTTCATTGATATTCACCAAATATTATGTTTTTGTTAAATTGACATTTATAGAAGTTATTCCAGTAGCCCAACGAACTGTCACTCTATGCCAACCCCTATCTAAAGTGTTTGTATTAAAAGTTACAGGATAATTTACAGTTGAATTTACTGGCCTTGGAATATTATTAAATAAAACTAAACTACTTCTATCGTACTGAAGATTCATTCTATCACGCGGAATGTAAATATCAAGTGTTCTTTTAGCCCCTGGACCATTTGCATATACAATATTCACCGCGTTTGCAATACTGGTAACTGCTACTTTAGCATCAGAAGTCCACGCAACATCGTTAGCTGCATCAATGGATTGCCCCATTAAGGGTATGGTAACAGTGCTTAAAATAACTAAAATCACTACAATCAACAGCAAGTATTCAGCAGATATCTGTCCTCTATCATCCATTTTCTTCACTATCTTATAAATTATGTTTGTCACTATATAAATTTTGGGTATAATCCAGAATCTATCATAATCTATTAAAAACAATTTATTTTAGCATTTAGATAAGTTAAGAAAATGTAGATAAAGAAGTTTATTCATATAAATAGAAAATAAAGCACCTTCTGGAGTATAACTGCCAGGTCTCCAACAAATATAGAAATTAAAAGACCTATAAGGATGGAGGGAGCAAAAGGAATTCCTTTTTTAATTCTAAACTCTTTGGAAACTTTGTTTTCATTATATAATTCCTTTAAAAGTTCAATATCTTTCTCAGATAGTCCTGCAGCCATTGAACTAATTACAAGCTTACCTTTAGGTTCCTGTAGATCTGCAGCATCTCCTTTCTTAATTGACTCTTTTATTCTGTTAAAAAGTCCCCTGTCATCAACGTAGACTTCACCATCTCTCTGGTACATGTTGTAAGCTGGAATCATTCCTTCCTTTAAATCTTTAAGTTCATAGTCATCCTGCAGTGCTTTCTTATTCACAGTTGTCAGAAGCTTTTTAAGAATTTCAATGGAGGTTATTGTTAAAAATAACACAATTACACTGACTGCTGCCAATTTTAAATTACTGTAAAGTGCAAATACTGTTAAAACAGATACAATTACTGCCTTGATCCTGTTAGGTAACTTTGAAATAACAAGTGTTAAAAGATAAATTAAAATTAAAGAAACTATAATTATCTGAAAGGGTAGATATGGGGTAATAATAATGGTCAGTGTAACTGCTGAAGTAATTACAAGCGTTAAAACTATATTTTTCCTGTAATCTTTGATTGGAGCAGTTAATTCATCCATTAGATACGGTTTCTTCATCAAAGCTATGTAAAATATAAATATCAATAAAAATGGAAGTATTGCAAGGATGCTGTTAATTATTATAGTGAATGGAAAAGGATACGGTGCATTAATAGGGAAAGAAGCACCTGAAATATTAATTGCAGGGTAAAATGGAAGTAAAGCAGCTAAAGCTGTAAACAGTTTAACATCTCCACCAGCCCATGCACCTAACTTCCAGAATGCATATCCTAAAATAAAAATCAGTGCAGTGAAGACGAGTGCAGATACTATTAACCAGATATCTCCAGTTATGAATGAATAAATTCCGTTTAGAACTGTTCCTAAACCAATTAAAGGAAATGTAAGCTTATTTGAAATAATCCCGGATCTTAAGTCAGTGTAACCTGCATATAAACATGCTGTAATTGCTATAAATGTACATAAAAAAGGTATTTCTACGGCCATTCTAATCACTTTTGTTTTTAAATGCTGCCTTCACAAATGATACAAAGATTGGATGTGCATTATTTGGTCTTGATTTAAATTCTGGATGGAACTGGCATCCTAAAAACCAGGGGTGGTCTTCAAGTTCAATCATTTCAACCAGCAGATAATTTGGAGAAATGCCAGAAATCAGAAGACCTTTTTCCTGTAAAATTTCGCGGTATTCATTGTTGAATTCAAATCTGTGTCTGTGCCGTTCATTTACTGTCTTTTCCCCGTATGCATCGTACGCTAATGTATCTTTTTTAATATTACATGGATAAGAGCCAAGTCTCATCGTCCCGCCCATGTATTCAACTTTTATCTGTTCAGGCATAATGTCGATAACAGGATTTTTTGTATCAGAGTCAAATTCTGTGCTGTTTGCATCTTCAAACCCGTGCATTCTTGCAAATTCAATTACCATACACTGCATTCCAAGACAAATCCCAAATAGGGGAACCTTATGGTCAATTGAATACCTTGCAACATCTAATTTCCCTGAAATACCCCTTTCACCAAATCCTCCAGGTATTAAGAGTGCATCCAGTCCTTCAAGTTTTTCTATATCAATAGAGTCCTCTGCACTGATCCATTCAATATGCACCTTAACCCCTGCTTCAGCTGCTGCATGTTTTAGTGCTTCCCTTATACTTATATAAGCGTCTTCAAGTTCCACGTACTTTCCAATAATTCCAATACTCACTTCTGGTTCTTCAATTTTGAGGGATTCAACAATTTCACTCCAGCGGCTCAGATCAGGTTTTCCATCACTCCTTTTTATTCTTTTTAAGACATATTCCCCTACATTTTCTTCATTTAAAATTAATGGAACTTCATAAATTGAACCAACATCAGGAGCGTTTATAACCGCATTAAGTTCAACATCGCAAAAATGTGCTATTTTCTGTTTTAAAGGAGCATCAATTGGATATTCAGACCTGCAGACAATCATATCTGGATTAATACCTGTGCTTCTAAGCTCTTTTGTACTGTGCTGGGTTGGTTTTGTCTTAAATTCCCCTGCAGCCCTTAGATAAGGCACATAAGTCACATGGACAAACATTACATTGTCATGGCCTTCTTCGTTACGTAATTGCCTTAATGCTTCTAAAAACGGCTGGCTTTCTATATCTCCCACGGTTCCTCCAACTTCAACCAGAACAACGTCAGCATCAGTTTTATTATCTATTTTTCTTACCATTGTTTTAATTTCGTCGGTGATGTGGGGTATTATTTGCACACAGGAGCCAAGATAATCTCCTTTCCTCTCTTTTTCAATAACAGATGAATAAACTTTACCTGTTGTTATGTTAGAATCACCAGAAAGCTCTGTATCTAAAAATCGCTCGTAGTGCCCTAAATCAAGGTCTGTTTCCATACCGTCTTCAGTTACAAAGACTTCCCCATGCTGATATGGGTTAAGTGTTCCTGAATCCCAGTTTAAGTATGGATCAATCTTTATTGCAGTTACATCAATCCCATAAGACCTTAATATTCTTCCTATTGATGCTGCAGTTATTCCTTTTCCTATTGAGCTTACAACTCCTCCTGTTACTACTATATATTTTGACAGTTGAATCATCTCCTGGAAAACATCAAAAAATTATTCATAAATTTATAACCTTCAATAGTTCCAAGAGAACCTATTTTTGCCGAAAATTCGTTAAACTGGATTGCATCATCCTTAATGCCATTAGTAGAATACATTGCATAAGGAACAGGTTCTTTGGTGTGTGTTTTAATGTATATTGGAGTTGCATGGTCTGGAAGTACTGAAATAGCGTAATCATCAAACCTGGGGAGTTCATCAAGAAGCTTGCCCAATATTTTATGATCAATGTTTTCAATTGCTCTGATCTTTTCTTCAATATCTCCAGCATGTCCTGCTTCATCTGGAGCTTCAATATGGATAAATACTAAATCATGGTCATCCAGACCATTTATTGCATATTCTGCCTCCTGATTATAATCAGTATCATAATATCCGGTTGCCCCTGGAACATAAATATTGGTAAGTCCAAGGTGAATTCCAATACCTTTAATTAGATCAACTGCAGTAATTGTAGCACCTTTTAATCCGTATTTATCGATAAATGAAGGTATCTGTGGTTTCATGCCCTGTCCCCATAACCAGATCATGTTTGCAGGGTTTTTACCTGATTTAACTCTTTTTTGATTTACCTGATGGTTTTCAAGCAATTCTTTAGATTCTCTCATGACCTTATTTAATAATGCGGCGTTTTTATCATCATATGGTCTTAATAAATGCTTTTCAATACTTTCACCAACAATGTCATGTGGCGGCGATGATTTTAAGGCGGATGAGCCCTGTTTATTAAACACAAAGAGATTTCTGTAGCTAACACCCGGGTAAAATTTTCCTATTTCACTGAATTCATCATTTAATGCCATGATAAGTTTTTCAGATTCTTCTTTTGAAATATGATCTGCATTAAAATCTGCTAATCTGCCATTTTTTTCGGTAATAAAATTGCATCTGAATGCTACCTGTCCTGATTGAAGATCAGCGCCTATACTTGCTGCTTCAAGAGGACCTCTTCCAGTATAATAGTCTTCAGGGTTATAGCCCATAATGGAAAGGTTTGCAACATCAGATCCCGGTTCCATGTTATCTGGAACTGTTTTTAAAAATCCACTTACGCCATTAAATGCCACATAATCCATGTTTGGAATTACTGACGCTTGAAGGGGTGTTTTATTGTCTAACTCTTTCAGGGGGTGATCTGCCATCCCGTCCCCTATTATTACCACGTACTTCATACTTTAAAATCTCCAGAAATATCTAAATTTGCTTATAAATGCTTATGATATCACTTAATATAGCTGATGCAGTTTCTATTGACCCTGCTCCTTTTCCAACAACTGTAACATCCTCTGCAAGGTCTGTTTTAAGGGTTGCAACGTTCAGTGTACCTTCCACTGCAAATGGTGAACCTTCCTTTACAAGTCTTGGGGCAACTTCAAGAGCATCGGATGATACTTCACCAATTAACTTGATTAAATAGCCTTCTTTTTTTGCAAGTGAAATAGATTCAGGAGTTATTTTAGATATTCCAGTTATTTCAACATCTTTTAAGCTTACGTCCATATCCATAAGAGAATTTGCAAGAATAACCACTTTACATGCAGCATCTAAACCTTCAACATCCTGTTCAGGGTTAGTTTCAGCTATTCCTAACTCTTGCGATTCTTTTAAAATCTGTTCATAAGAAGAACCCTCTTTGGCCATTCTTGATAGAATATAATTTGTTGTACCGTTTAAAATCCCTAAAATCGAATCTATATCACATCCAGATAGGGTTTCATGGGCAAAATTAATAACAGGCATTGCTCCCCCGACAGAAGCTTCAAACTTAAATTTCACGCTGTTATCCCTTGCTGAACTTGCTAATTCTTTAAATGATAGTGCAAGAGGTCCTTTATTAGATGTTACAACATCTTTTCCATCGCTGAAAGCTTTTAAGATATGCGTTTTAGCAGGTTCACCGTCTTCTATGTCTGTGGGGGTAGCTTCAACAAGACAATCGTAATCAGCTTTATCCAGCACCTCTAAATTTGAAATTCCAGATATACCGTAATCAGGATAATTTGATACTTTTCCAGTTTCTTCCTTTACTTCAAGTAGTAGATCAGAGTCTAAACCTTCATCACAGATTGCAGCTCCAGAGGTATCAGTTACTGCAGATATTTTAAGGTCCATCCCATATCTTTCTTTTAATTCCTCTTTTTTCAGTGAAAAAACCTTTACAACTCCTTTTCCGACCGCACCAAAACCTAAAATACACACTTTCATCTTAATTCCTCCAAAAAAAACAGCGGATTTACTATACCTCATTTATTACCAGAAAACCATAAGAAGTTCCAATTTCCTTAATTTTTTTCATTATTTTCCTTCTTTTACCATATTCTGCTTCAATTATGAATTTTGAGGCTGATTTTTCAGGATGGTCTGACATTTTTAAGTTAAAATCTGCTACTTTAACTCCTTCCACTTCATGGAAATTTTTAAGTACATTCTTAACATCTTTATCAACTATGTCTCCAATTAAAATGGTGGTTATGGTTTCTTTTCTTAAAACACCGTCAATTTCCATTATCTGAATTTTTTGAGCTTCAAGAGTATTTATAACTTTACCAAGAGTTTCTTCATCCCCTTCAATTGTAATTTGAACTGGAACAGTACCTCTCTCTGTTTTAACATCCCTTTGATGGATAACAGTTACAATATTTGCTCCGAGCTTTCCCACAGGTCCTAACACATCCATTAATTGACCAGGAATATCTAAAAGCTCTAAAACAAGATTTAATCTCATTGTATTCTCCCTGTCAATTTATATTATTTAACCCATTTACTTTTCTCAGTTATGATATTACTGTTTTCATCCAGCTGGGCGTTTTTTAGAATTTTTTCAGGATTTTTCTCTTCTCCACAGTCAGGACGTGTTAGATTAACGTTATCAACTATGTAATGGGTTTCTTCAAGTTCAGGAATATCTTCCAGTGCCTTTTTGAATTTTTTTAATATGTTCTCAGCCGTAGAACACTTCGTGTTCGGGGTCGAGGAAATTACATTTCCTACGGCCATCGAAAATCTTCGATTTTGGGGCATCAAAAACCTTTGGTTTTTGAAAGCCGTCGAAAATTCTACGAATTTTCGGGCAATCAAAATTCGAAGAATTTTGAAAGAGTCCCTTTCTATTTTCATGTTAAAATCCCTCTAATTGATATTTTTGTATTTTTCTTCTTTTAAAACTTTTTTTAGCATTTTATGAATACCTGAGCCATACTGGGCAGCTTTTTTGGGCCGGTTAACAATTTCAGCAGGTACACCCAGTTCTGCACCAGCTTCTCTAAGGATGCATTTTCTTAAGTTATCTTCCTTTCCACTTATTTTATATTTCATAGGTATATTTATTGCAGTATTTATAATATCAAGATCAAGATAAGGAACTCTTAATTCTATACTGTTTGCCATGGTAACCGCATCATCACGCTGGAGGTTAACATGGTACAAATTTAAGATATCTTTTTTTAAATCTTCATTTGCAAGTTCTCCTTTTTCTTCATAAAGTTTTAAATAACGGTTGTATCCTCCAAAAAGTTCGTCTGCTCCATGACCAGAGAGCATGACTTTTAATCCATCTTGATGAGCCATTTCTGCTGCAATGTATGCAGGCATTCCCACACCGATTTTCATGACGTTAAATTCTTCTATTGCATCTAAAACCAGTGGTAAATATTTTTTAACATCTTCTACATCTATATTTTTGGTTTTTAGTTGAAGGCTCATTGCATCTGCCATATCTTTTGAAACTTTAATGTCAATTGAGTCTTTGTGGCCAACAGTGTAAAGAATGGTTTCAATTCCAAGATCATCTGTAATTTTAGCAAGTACAGTGCTGTCTATACCTCCTGAAAACAGTATTCCAACTTTAGATAAGCCCTGAACTCTTTTTTCTACAGATTTTATTAAAAGGTTTTTAAGCTTCTTTTTAAGAGTATCCTTTGATAAATTCATGATATCAGATGACGTCTGAGTCTTTAAACCTGTATTATCAAGTTTTAATAATTTTTTGTTGTGTATCATTGAATCTGGAGGTAAAGTTTTAACATTTTCTATGCCTATATTCCAGAGTGCTTTTCGTTCTGAAGCAAATGCAAAAATATTATCTTCCTCTTTTTCTCCAAAATACAGCGGTTTCACCCCTACAGGATCTCGAACTGCTGCAAAATCCTTGCCGTCATATACTGCAAATGCATAGTCCCCATCAAGATATTTTATGGCTTTTTGAACGGCTTTATTAAGACTGCCTTGATGAAATCTTTTAATCAAAGTTAATATTATTTCACAGTCGGAGTCTGTTTTAAAATCCTCATGAAATTCCTTTTTAAGCCCTCGAAAAATCTCTGATTTTTCGGGGCATCGAAAACCTACTGTTTTCGAAAGCCCTCGAAAATTATATATCTCCCCATTACAGATTAAAACCAGGTTATCCTTAATCAGTGGTTGAAATCCGTTGCATCCTACAATAGAAAGTAAATTGTGCCCCATTCCAAAGTTACCTTCAGCTATATCCATATCTTCTAATTTACCGTAAACTACTTTATTGTCCACAAACACTCCAGATCCATCCGGTCCTCTGTATTTAATGGAAATAAGCATTTTTTTAATGGTTTCAGATATATTATTTCCAGTAATTCCTGCAATTCCACACATTTTAATCTTCCTGAATGTAAAATTAATAATACTTAGCTGTATTATTCTTATTAAATTTAAGCCATATATTTGATGTGTTTAACTTTTTGAAACAAAAACAGTGTTTATTTAGCTGCTGTGACCCTTTAAGTTTATTATTAAACTTTTATTTCTTTAATCAATTTATATACTTATTTTCAGGTGTTTTGAAATAAAACTAATTTTCCACAGCTCTTATGAGTCTTATACACTCTTTAGATATCTTCCGTTCTTTAAATGCATTGGCTATTCTTTTAATTGATTCAACAGTTCTTATTAATGCATCAAGCCATGAAAATATGTCACCTGCATAAACATGAATCTGATAATCTCTTAAAAGCTTTTTACTGATATCAACAGGATCCTTTTTCACCATACGCATTTTTAATATTTTTCTTGAAAGTTCCATCTGGAAGCATTTACAAAAGGGCCTATCTCTACATCTACATGAAAAAAAATCAATCTGCATGTTAATTAAAGGCTCTTTAAGACTTTCTTCAAGCTTAGAAATTGTATCAGAAGATGATAATATGTCTAAAGTTGAATCTGCAAATAAACGAGAAGATAAATTGATTTTAAGTATCTTACTTAACCTTCTATTAACTCTATTTGACATATATGCACTTTCAAATGGTTCTAAAGACAGTGCAATATCAACAGGCTTTACAGATTTTAAATTTTTCTTTATATATTCTGCATCACTGTAATTAAGGAATGAAACAGAAACTGCTTTTCCAAAGGGTGTTACCGATAAATATCCATTTTTATCTATTATAAATCCATAATCCGTCAAAATATCAAATATTTCATTGAAAGTAAATGCTAAATCCCTATTTTTATAAGCTTCTTTAAGATCCTGTTCATTGTGAACTCTTCTTGAAGAAATATCTGCTAAAAACTGTTCAACAGCATCTTCTTCACGGTATTCCACATGAACTGGTTCTACATCACTTTCAAGTAGGTTTACAGCCATAAAATCTTCTGTATTCTCATCAAATTTCCTTCCAACTTCAGGTATGAGGTAAATTTTTCCAACGTCGTGATAAGCAGGCCTTCCAGCTCTACCACCCATCTGTGAAAATTCATTTGGCCTGAGCCATTTATTACCCATAGTTAATGATTCAAAAATCACCTGGGAGGCAGGAAAGTCAACTCCTGCAGCAAGGGCTGCTGTTGTAACTACTGTGGAAATTTTCTGAGCTGCAAAATCACGCTCTATTCTATTTTTTCGGGCATAAGAAAGACCTGCATGATAAGCAGCAGCATTAACATTTCTTTTAGTTAAATAATCAGCTATGGAATGTGTTTTTCTTCTTGAATTGGTGAATATTATTGTCTGACTATGATATCCCTTTTTTGATATATTTTTATATTCTGAATGTGATAATCTGGCCATAATATCTTCTTTATCATATTCTGACCTTGAAAAAATCAGATGGCGCTCTAAAGGTACTGGACGTTCATCATACCTCACTAATTTCATTCCAAACTCTTTTGCTATCACTTCCGAGTTTTTTACTGTTGCAGAAAGCCCTAAAATTTGAATATCTTTAAAAAGAGATTTTAATCTATCTAAAAGTCCATTTAACCTTGGACCGCGCTCTTCATCATCAAGCATGTGTATTTCATCAATAACAACTGTGCCTATTTCTCCCAATTCATCAGCTTTTCCAGAGCGCAAAAGGAAATCAAGACCTTCATAGGTTCCAACCACAATGTCTGCAGTCCTTACATCCTCCTCAGGTAATAAAATCTCATCTTTAGCATTTATTCTGCTCATCCCCACCCTGATTGCAACCTTTAAACCTAATTTACAGTACCTCTTTTTAAAATCCCTGTATTTCTGATTTGCAAGCGCCACAAGAGGTGTTAAAAACATGAATTTCTTCCCTTTAAGCGTGTTTGGTATCCCTGAAAGTTCTCCAATCATGGTTTTTCCACTTGCAGTTGCAGAAACAACAAGAAGATTTTCACCTTCAAGAAGCCCATTAGAGAGGGCAAGCGCCTGAACAGGAAGCAGGTATTTACCCTGCCTTTTTAATATATTTTTAAGTTCTTCTGGAATTTCCAGTTCGTCCATTTTAATTTTAGATAATTCTTTGCAGTTCCCGATGGTTATTCTGTCATACAATGTTAAATCAGGGTTTTTAACAGGGTTAAAATTTAGATTAAAAACACTTAAAACTTTATCCAGATCACCAGTTTTATCAAGCATCTTTTTGAAGTTTTTAAATGTGCTTAAATCATAGGACTGTGATTTTAATTCTCTTTTTATTTCTTCCTCAGCACATTTTCTGCATATATAATGTTTATGGTATAAATAAGATACATCTGGATTAATAATAGTGATATAACCGCCCATTGTACAGTGTTTACAAATTCGGGTTCTTTTATAATTAATGTTTAGAGAATCAAGCATTTCCTCTATTTCATCGTCCTTACCAGTTGTATAGACATTCTGCTTCTTTAAAATCTTTAAAGCTTCACCTGGTGGAAAAAGAGATTCTTTATCTCCCTTTTTTACTATAAATTTGTATGGTCTTATCTGATTTTTAATTCTTTTAAGTTTTAAATTCCCCTGAAAAATAGGCGTTCTTCTTGAATTTAGTGCCCCTTTAGAACTCCCTATGGGAAAAAGCTCTACATTCTTTTTATTTCGCCGTAAAATTATCATGATAACCTGCCAGATATTGAAAAATTAGAATACTGGTCATTAATTCGGAAAGATTTAGTTACTCTTCCTCTTCTCTATTAACTGTTTCTGTACTGTTATTAATTGTGTTGTTTGTAATTGTGGTAGAATTGGTTGAATTTGTTGTATTATTGTAAAAATGTCTCATTACATGAACAGGTTCAAATGAAGGGTTGCTTATAACAGAAATTTGTTCCTGATTATTCCACTCAATATTTGAAGGTATTATACCCTCTGTAATATCATTACCTGCATTTAAGGCATTTGCAAATGAACCACAACCAAAAGCAATGAGTGAAATCATTAAAACAATGAATATTTTGCCCATTTTTCCTGCATTCATCTCTATAAACCCTTTGTTTATTTATCAATTAAAGAATATTAAACCTTTAAATTTAAAGACTTCTAAGAATAACTTTGTCCCCAAATCATTTAAGGTTAACTATACTTATTTACGATTAGCGTTAATAACCCATAATACTTTTTTAAATTTCTATGAACATTACTTAATGGCATTTTTACCCTTTTGAGTTTAGCAGGTATTGTTTTTGATTTTTTTAACTTTTAAATTTAACTATTTACATATAAAATATCACAAAATAGGAAATAAGGGGAGGCATATAAATTATCTGCCTGTAAAAAGAGTAATTTAATCCAGTTTAACAGGTAAGTACCTTAACCACCCTATATCACTCTTATATAACATTCGTATATCCTTAATATCCAATCGCAACATGGCCAATCTTTCAATTCCAAGACCAAACGCTGCAACTGGAGTTTCAACTCCCAGAGGCTCTAAAACTTCAGGCCTGAACATTCCGGCACCGCCCAGTTCGATCCATGTCTCTTTATCTGGAAGGTAAATTTCACATTCTAAAGATAAATAAGTGTAAGGGAAGTATGCGGGTCTGAACCTCACTTCAAAGCCTAATTTATGATAAAATTCCTTTAAAATACCTAAAAGATTTTTGAATGTGATGTCTTCATCTGCAACAATTCCTTCAACTTGATGAAACTCTGGAAGATGCTTGTATGTAATTGTCTCCCTTCTAAATACTCTTCCAACAGAAAACATCTTAAGAGGCGGTTTATTTTCAGCCAGATATCTTGCAGAAACACATGTTGTGTGAGTTCTAAGCACAGACTGCTTTGAAACATCAATATCCCACGAATAACCCCATCCTTCAGAACCTGTTAAACCCCCTGTTTCGTGAACTTCTGAAACTCTATTAACAAGCTCTAATGATGGTAAATTAACTTTCTCAGGCTCTTTAATATAAAATGTGTCCTGCATTTCACGTGCTGCGTGATCTTGAGGCTGGAAAAGACAGTCGAAATTCCAGAAAGCTGATTCAAGAATTGAGCCATGTGACTCTGTAAAGCCCATTAAAAGAAATATCTGTCTTATATCATTAATTGTTCTTTGTAAAGGATGTATTTTCCCAGAAAATATTTCTGGATGTTCTGCATGGATATCATAACTCCTGAATTTTAATTTTCTCCAGGACCCTGTCTTTAAATGCTCATGAGTTAGCTGAGTGGCCTCTTCCCTTATGTCTATTCCAATATCCAGAAGTTTCTTACCTTTTTTAGAAACCTTTAATTTGAAATTAGGTTCTTTTTTAAGCTCTATTAATCCTTTTCTTTTCTTTAAAAGGTTAAAACCTTCCTTAAGTAATGTAGAAATATGAGAAAGATATAAATTATCTGTTTCAATGAGTTTATCTAACAATAATTCGTCTTTATATTTTTCAGTAACTGCAGATCTTCCTTCTTCAGTTATTTTAACGTTACCTTTATCAATGGACGCCCATTTTTTTTTAAGCAGCCAGCCTATAGCTATTTTTACTTCTGAAGGATTCAATCCTGCTTTAAAATCTATATCCTCCATTAGAATGTATTTTTCTTCATTTAAAACTTTTAATACCCTTCTCTCGGGTAATCCTTCCTTTGCATATTTCTTTCCGGTTTCACTTAAACTGATAAGTTCATCAACATCCTTTTGAACATGAATAAGGCCCTTAGATTCTAAAGAACCAGACGCACTCATCACAGATTTAATATCCATTCCCTGAGATTCAGCAATTTTTTCAGGCGTTGATTCATAACCCAATAATTCTAATCCATTTAAAACCTTTTTTTCGTAAATATGTAATTCAGCGATGATATTTTGAAGCATCTTATACTCCCCAGATAAATAAATTCACTGTCCAAATTCGTCCAGAAAAGCCACCATTATTGAAGCAGCTGTTATATCTGCAGTTGTTCCTGGATTAAATTTGTTTTTTAGAAGCTGTTTATCAAATTGTCGAATTAAAATCTCCCCTTGAGAGTTTAGTATTCCCCCATTTTGTAATATGGAATCAGCATCAGCAGAAATAATCCTTGCTGTATCCATACCATATTTTCTTGAAATCAGAGTATCGGGATTCTGTGCTAAAATTGTGAGAAATGTCTGGACTGTTGCCTTGTTTAATCCATAAGTAGCTTTTGTTTCTTTAAAGATTGGAAAGCCGGTTTCAAAAGTTACAGGCATTCCAGTAGTAAGTTCTAAGGACAGTAAATCCCATTTAGCAGACATTTCAAACACTTTAAACATACTTATATTTTCTTTTATGATTCTTCCCCTTGCTTCTGCATCTGCAATATCCAGTTCTTCCTGTTTGCCCATTCCACCAGCATCAGCAACACTGATAGCATCATAAATGTTAATCGCATCTTTGGATGTGGTTGCTTTCATTATTCTTTCTATATTTTTCCTTAATTCATAAATATCACTGCTCATTCCAGCTGCAGCTGATAATGGAGTTAGAAGAATTATGATACCCAAATTGGTGTTATTTCCGATCCATCTGCTGGTTTCAATGACAGCTTCCTTTATCAGTTCTCCAAGTCTTATTTTATGGAGTGAATAATTGTCCTTGTATTTTTTTCCTCTTTGAGCAGCTTTTTTCATCATATCTCCTATAACTATCCCGCTTATAAGGAAATCTTCAAAAATCATATTGTTGAAGTCCTGCGTACGGTGAACATTACCTGGTTTTGGATGACCACTTACTTCAAGAACTGACGCAATTTGTGCTATTTTGGCGATTAACTCTGGATTCATGTCATTTTCTCCAACTATTATTAATCTTATCTCTCAGCTTTAAAAATTCCGGTGCAAAATGAGAAATAATAAGATCTGCACCTGCACGTTTTATTGAGGTTAATGATTCTAATATAACATCTTCAGTGAGATAACCTGCTTCTATGCCTGCAATAATCATAGAATACTCACCACTTACCTGATAGGCTGCTGTGGGCATGCTGAAAGCATCTTTAATCCTTTTTATAATATCCAGATAAGCAATTGCTGGTTTAACCATTATAATATCTGCCCCTTCAATTACATCAAGTTCAGCTTCCCTTATTGCTTCTTTTGCATTTGCAGGATTCATCTGGTATGTTTTTCTATCACCAGAACATGGAGCAGAACAGACCGCTTCTCTAAATGGTGCATAATATGCTGATTCGAATTTAGCAGCGTAAGACATTATAAGAGTATCTTCAAAGTTATTAATGTCAAGTATTTCCCTTATAGCTCCCACTCTACCGTCCATCATGTCAGAAGGAGCTACAATATCAGCACCTGCTTCTGCATGAGACAGGGCAATTTTAGATAGATAGTCAAGAGTTTTATCGTTAAGGACTTTATTTCCTTTAATTATTCCACAGTGCCCATGAGAAGTATACTGACACATGCAAACGTCAGTTATTATAACTAAATCAGTTTCTTCCTTTATTCCATAAACAGTCCTTTGAACAATACCTTCATCGTCATAAGCTGATGATCCTGTTTCATCCTTTTTTTCAGGCATTCCAAATAATAGAACAGAAGATAATCCCATCTCCTCAAGATTCTTTGCCTCATCTATAGCATCATTGAGGGAATATCTGTACTGGCCAGGCATGGTATCAATATGTTCTCTCTGGCCGTCTTTTAGAGCCTCTTTAATGAACATGGGATAAATGAAATCTTCTGGATTGAGCTTTGTTTCACTTAGAATCATTCTTATTTGGGAGGTTTTCCTTAATCTCCGCATTCTTGTAATTGGAAAATGCATTTTATCGCCTTATCATGTAAATTATAAAAATGTTTAATAAATGTTTTTTATTATTTACAGATTGGGCTTAAAAGAATATAAGAATAATCATTAAATATTTAAAAAAAATCAGGGGATTTCAAGATGAATATAGATTCGGTTGATTTTTATTATTTTTCTGGAACAGGAAACACATATTTAGTTGTTAAAAAGATGAAAGAAACCTTTGAAAAATGTGGTATTGAATCCAATATGTTCAAAATTGAGGACTCAGAACCTGAAGATGTTAATTTGGAACATACAATTGGTTTAGGGTTTCCAATAGCAGAACTTTCAACTTATGAATTTGTTTGGGATTTTATCAATGCGCTGCCTCAAGCAAATGGCATTGAAATATTCATGGTGGATACATTAGGCGGATTTTCAGGTGGTATCATTGGACCCGTAAGAAAAATTGTTGAAAGGAAAGGATACATAGCAATTGGAGCATGTGAGATTGTTATGCCCCTAAATGTTTTTTATATTCAAGATAAAGAAACCAATGAAAAGAAAATTAAAAAAGGACTTAAGAAGGCTAAAAAATATGCAAAAGCATTGATGAAAGGCAAAGCTAAATGGGGAAGAGTCCCTGTTTTATCAGATGCTGTTTATTACTTATCATTATTAGGTTTAAAAATTACTGGAACAACTTTGAACCAGAAACTATTATATTTAAGTCCAGATAAAGAAAAATGTAGTAAATGTGGTGCATGCGTTGAACTATGTCCAATTGATAACATTAGGATGGAAGATGGCGAATATCCTGAAAATTTAATGCACTGCCAGTATTGTTTAAGGTGTACTTCTTTTTGTCCTAAACAGGCAATTCCATGCAAAATAAACTATAAATGCAAAACATATCGAGCAATTAAGGCAGCTGAATTATTTTAAAAAAAGAAAGGTTTTTGAGATTTAAAACCTCAAAAACATTTTAACCTTGTCTTATTACGGTTAATCCAGGTTTATTCCTTGTTGCGAAGTATCTTCTTGCATATCCACTTGCCCTGTAGTCGTAGTCAACCCATGCACCATTTTGATATAACTGAACAGAACGATGTCTTGGTGACATACTGGTTCTGTACTGGATGATTCTCGCTCTAATTCCTGATCTTGTAAGCCGGTTGAAGAGGTGTTCACTGTTAACCCAGCAGTCACCTATTCCTCTTCCTCTAGTGAAACTTACACTGGAGAGTGCTCTGACACGCCTATAAGCCATTGTTCTGGAGTTAACTCTTGTTCTGGAGTTAACTCTTGTTCTGGAGTTAACTCTTGTTCTGGAGTTAACTCTTGTTCTGGAGTTAACTCTTGTTCTGGAGTTAACTCTTGTTCTGGAGTTATCTCTTGTTCTGGAGTTAACTCTTGTTCTGGAGTTAACTCTTGTTCTGGAGTTAACTCTTGTTCTGGAGTTAACTCTTGTTCTGGAGTTAACTCTTGTTCTGGAGTTAACTCTTGTTC
>Ga0209105_100148_pt1 | contig 24544 bp, 21 predicted proteins | sample SedPBSmetaG_FD_184158 | JGI IMG/M metagenome (GOLD analysis project Ga0209105, IMG submission 184158) | Freshwater sediment bacterial and archeal communities from Indian Creek, Illinois, USA to study Microbial Dark Matter (Phase II) -... | ecosystem: Environmental > Aquatic > Freshwater > Creek >...
CAATTGGGGATGTCGCGCCAATCCAGCGTTACAGAAATGCGGCATAAAATATTAACAAAACAATCGAGTTATGAGTCTCCCCCCGGACCCCCCTCGTTTAACAAAAACACTTAATTTTGAATCTAAACCTGTCCAGACAGACTAGACCATCTCAGCAGGATTAGACAAAAGTCTTACTCGCAACCCTTTTTCAAACAACATAAAATGATAACAGTAATTATCCCCACATTGAATGAAGAGGAAACCATTGCTGGTGTGGTTCGCTATTCCATGTCCCAACATCATGTGTCTGAAGTAATTGTCGTTGACGACAAGTCGATAGATAAAACCGTTTCAATTGCACAGGAGGCTGGAGCTAAAGTCGTAACCAGCACCAAACTGGGTAAAGGGGCATCAATGAAAGATGGGGTGCATTATGCCAAAAATGAAATTATTACATTTCTTGACGGGGATATTAATCCCTATCCGCATAACACTATGAAATTGCTTACTGAGTTTCTTTTGAGCGACGAAGCAGATTTTGTAAAATCAACCTTTAGCCGCAATGCAGGCAGAGTAACAGAATTGGTAGCCAAGCCGCTTTTAAGTATTTTCTTCCCCGAACTTCTTCGCTTTTCCCAACCTCTGAGCGGAATGATAGCGGGCAAAAAGTCTATACTAAAGGACTTGGAGTTTGTTGATGGTTACGGAGTTGATATTGGTATTCTTATCGATATGCATTTAATGAACATCCGGATAAAAGAAGCAGAGATTGGCTACATTGAGAATAAGAGTAAACCCTGGCACACACTGGGAAAGATGAGCAAGGAAGTGGCACAAACCATTATCATGAAGGCTGCGGCTGCCAAAAATTCCAATTACAATTTTGGCGAACTTGCAATGCTTTCTGAAATTCGTTCCCAAATGGAGTTTGCTCTAAACAGCCAGCTCAGCGCACTAAATAAGTTGGTAGTATTTGATATGGACGATACGCTTTTGAAAGGCCGGTTTATAGATACTTGTGCTGAGAAATACAATTTTAAAAGGGAATTGATGGACATACGGGCTGCCGAATCGGATGTGGTAATTCTTACAAAGCAGATTGCAACATTCCTGAAAGGAAGGACAATAAGCGAGCTCATTGAAGTTGCCGACAATATCCCTATTATTAAAGGTACCAAGGAGGTTATCGGAGAATTGAAAAAGCGCGGTTATATTGTAGGGATTATTTCTGACAGTTATGATTGTATCACCAACCATGTCAAAAATAAGTTGGCAATGGATTTTTCACTGTCAAACGAGTTGGAGTTTTCCAAAAGCATTTGTACGGGTGAGGTAAAAATCCCATCATTCTTTATCAGAAACGAAAAAAGTATATGCCGGCATTCGATATGCAAAACAAATGCCCTGATAACTCTTTTGGAAAAATTTGACATCCCAAAAGGAAACAGCATATCAATAGGAGATAGCAAAAACGACCTTTGCATGATTAAAAAAGCCGGCCTTGGCGTGGCATTTTGCTCTAAGGATGAATTATTGAACCACTACGCAGATTATTCAATCTCCCAACCCAGTTTTGATGAGCTTCTGTCCCTGATCAAATAGCCTATGTACCTGCAGCGGCCGGACAGACAAACCCCTTCCTGCATAATGCCATATGGGAAGCACCATTGGCCATCAATGTAGGCTTATAGCAAAGGTATGCCGGCCTCTAAGCATCTTTGGCGCATATCGTCGGGCCAAATACCTGCCTGTACTTCGCCAATATGGGCTTTTTGCAGCAACAGCATGCAGGTGCGCGACTGCCCTATGCCCCCTCCGATGCACAAGGGCAACCTGCCTTCGAGGAGCATTCGGTGAAAATGAAGTTCTTTTTTGAACTCTTCCTGCCTTATCTTCAGTTGCTCCTGAAGCACTCCGGGGCTTACCCTGATACCCATCGACGATATTTCTACTGCCTGGCCCAGCTCGGGATGCCAGAAAAGGATGTCGCCGTTCAGGCCAGGCCTGCCAGGGGCAGTTTCGGTGGTCCAATCGTCGTAGTCGGCCGCACGGCCATCGTGAATGCTGCCATCATCCAGCCTTCCACCTACCCCGATGATAAATACTGCCTTGTGCTTGCGGGCTATTTCATCTTCGCGCTCTTTGGGTGTCAATTCCGGATAAAGTGCCCTGAGCTCCTCTGCATGCAAAAAGGTAATATAGTCGGGAAGCCTTTTTCTGAGAGCCGGAAATTCTTTCGAAATATGCTCCTCAGTCCTTTTGAACACCCTGAAAATTTTCTTTACAGTCCGTTTCAGAAACTCAAGATTGCGGTCTGATGGACGGATGGTAAGCTCCCAGTCCCACTGATCTACATACACCGAATGCAGGTTTGTAAGTTCCTCGTTGGGGCGCAGTGCATTCATGTCGGTGTATATCCCGCGGCCGGGATCCAGGCTTAGTGCAGCCAGCTTCATCCTTTTCCATTTTGCCAGCGATTGCACCACCTCCACGCTGATACCGTTCAGATCTTTAAGTGGAAACGAAACAGGGGGTTCATTTCCGTTGAGGTCGTCGTTTATTCCGGTTCCCGGAAACACCATCAAAGGTGCAGTTACCCTTTGCAGGCACAATTCATCGGCCATGGTCACCTCAAAATAATCCTTCAGCTTCTTAATGGCCTTTTCGGTATTCAGCACATCAAGGGCTGGTTTGTAATCTGCAGGCAGTTTTAATTTGCTCATAGTAGCAGTTGGTTTAGAAAGTTGATAAAACAAAAAAGCCTCCCAAATCTGGAAGGCCTGTAAGGTATTTTAGTTATCCTTAAGCAAAAACCTCCCGCTTTAACCCGAAATTCGGATTAAAATTATTATTGCGGTTATTTGAGCCAAGGCTTAAATGCATTTTTTTAAAAATTGCAGTTCAGAGTGTAAATATAGAAATAGTTTTCCAATAAATTGAATCCACCTCGCCTAAACAAAAAAACACCTCTCCCGAATCCTGCTTTGCGTAAATCTTACCCTGTTTGTAAGGCTTAATCCTTGTTTTTGTGGAAGTTGCACTCTGAATATATCAGGTGGCTTCGACTTGGTTCGACACCGCTCACCACAGGCCGCTCAGCCACCAACAGTATTAATCCTTGTTGCTGTGGAGGTTACACTCTGAGGGTATAGAGCCACCCGGCTGGGAGATAGAATAACATGCCAGGAGGGATGAATCCGAAGGATTTAGTGAAAAGATATCACTCATTAGCCTTTTTTGGGTAATTCGTAATATCCCTAATATCTTCATAAAGAGGCTTTAACCTCTTGTACATATTTTTATAAACCTTCCGGTAAAGCATTTCGTACATCTTTTGATTTTCGGGAATTGGGTTATAAACCTTCCCTACCCTACACATATTGTCAATTGCCTCCTCAAAATTTTTGTAAAGACCTAAGCCGACAGCACAATTTATGGCAGCACCAAGGGCTGAAGTTTCAAAAGTATGGGGTTTCTCAACGGTTAACCCAAAAATATCGGCGGTCATTTGTAAGGCATTTTTGCTTTGTGAACCTCCACCCGAAACACGCAATTTCTGAATTTTTACGCCATTTCTTCTTTGGGTTCGCATGGCGCCCTCCTTAAGTGCATAGATTAAGCCTTCGATAATTGAGCGATACAAATGTGCCTTCGTATGCACATCGCCAAAGCCAATAATTGCACCCTTAGCCTCTACACCGGGGATTTTCACACCCGGCGACCAATACGGTTGCAATGTGAGTCCCATTGAGCCCGGTGGAATGGAACTTATCATTTCGTCAAATAGCTCCTCGGCAGTTTTTCCCAACTTTTGGGCCTGTTCCACCTCCTTATGCCCGAACTCCTTTTTAAACCAATTTATCATCCAGTAACCCCGGTAGATCATTACCTCGGTGTTGTAATGATTAGGTATTGCGCTGGGATACGAAGGGAAGAATGGGATTACCTCAACAAATTTGGGGTTAACGGTTTCAACAGTGGCCGTTGTGCCATAGCTTAGACAGGCTATTTCGGGCGATATACACCCCGAACCAAGAACTTCGCAAGCTTTATCGGCAGCAGCAGCAATTAGGGGAAGACCAACAGGCAGACCAGTTGCGGTGGCAGCAACATCAGTAATGTTTCCTAGAAAATCGGATGGCTTAACCAAATCCACTAATTTTTCACGCTCAATGGGAAAAAGCTTGGTATTTAATTCACCCGGTTTACACCATTGCTGCTTTTTGTAGTTAAATGGCATGTAGCCTACTGTGCTACCTGTGGAATCGACATACTTTCCTGTTAGCCTATGAATAAAAAATGCGGAAAGGAACATGTGCTTATGCGTCTTCTCCCATATTTCGGGCTGGTTTTGCCTAATCCAGTTGGATTCCCCATCCTTTATTGCATGAACCAAGGATTCGTGCATATTAACCAGTTTAAGACCAACCTTTACAATGCCTTTAGGCCATTTCTCAACCTTTGCCTTGCGCTGATCGAGCCAAATGATTGCAGGGCGCAGCGGTTTGCCATCCTTATCGACATTTACTACCGTTCCCCTCTGGGTGGTAATGGACATGCCCTTTATGCTTTCCAATGGAACATCAATGTTTTGCATTAACCTTACGCATGTTTGGGCAAAAACATCCCACAGGTAGTCCGCATCCTGCTCAGCAAAGCCCGGTTCTGTTGAGAAGCAGGGATCAACCTCCGATCGTTCAATTCGAACAATGTTACCCTTTAGGTCAATTAATACTGCACGAATTGATTGGGTTCCTGCGTCGATTACTATGATATAGCTGTTCATTTTTTTTGTTGTCGGTTGTAAGTTATCGGCTATTGGTTGGCACCCCTTGATTTCACTCCGAGTGAAATTTGTTAGAAATTCTATGGTTTTAAACCCAATGTGTTTCCTGGGTTCATTATTCCTTTGGGGTCGAGGTGATTTTTAATGGCTTGCATTAGCTCCATATTCTTCACCCCTAACTGCTTTTCCATCCAAGGTGCAAGAGCTCTGCCCACCCCATGATGGTGCGAAAGCGAACCTTTGTTATCGTTAATAGTATCGATTAGCCCCTTGTGGTATTCGAAATAATCGTTTAGTTCATTGCCCTTCTCCATTGGGCTTAGAAATGTGAAGTAAAGGTTTGCACCATTCTCATAAACATGTGATATATGCGCCATCACAACAGTCTTATCCCGTTTTTTCAAGTATTCCCTAACCTTGCTCCAAAGGGGGATAAGGTTATCCCACATAACAGCCGTTTCCAGGGTATCGGTCATTATGCCTAAATCCATTAGGGGATCGCGCATGTATGCACTATGATACCTTTTTTCCAACCATTTACGGGTAGGTTTTGCTCCCAATGAGAAGGCTCCGTGCTTCCTGTTAATCCTCTTAACTGATTTAACAACCTGACGAGTGTAAGCACTGCTCCCCTCAACCGAAACAAACATAAGACATCTGCTTGCCGACTTGTAACCAAGAGCAGTTAAAACCTTATCGGCAAGGGTTCCCTCCAAGCCTTTGGTTTTAAATGCTACCTCTGTTTCCTCCGGGTCGGAAATTCTATATAGATGCGGTAGCCCAACCCCACTCTGCATGGCGTTGCGCATTGCCCCCACAGCCGATTCAAAATCCTTAAAAACAAAGGCAGCGAGTTGCGTATTCTGAGGTTGGTTCCTTCGAATTTTCATGGTTATCTCAACTATTACGCCAAGCGTACCCTCCGAACCTGCAAACAGTTGGTGCAGATCCCAACCCTGTGCGCTAGCAGGATAGTTTTTGGTTTCAATCACGCCCGATGGTGCTACAACCTTCACAGCCAAAACCATGTGCTCAATCTTTCCATACCCTGTTGATGCCTGCCCTGCTCCCTTGGCGGCAAACCATCCTCCAACGGTAGAATACTCAAAGGATTGGGGGAAATGCCCACAGGTGAAGCCAAGTTTATTAAGATGTTCCTCAAAAGCAGGTCCAAACATTCCCGGCTGAACAGTTGCAGTGGTATTTATCTCGTTTACTTCAACTACCTGGTTTAAGTGCTTGGTTAAATCAAGACTGATACCACCTTTGGGTGTCTCAACCCCGCGTGTTACGGATGAATGTCCCCCGAATGGTGTAATGGGTATTCCATGTTTGTCGCACAATTCAACTATCTGAACAACATCACCAATGCTTGTTGGGAAGATGACAGCATCAGGGGGTGTGGAAACCCTACCCATTCGAAGAAGTAAAAGGTCGGAATAACATTTTCCGTATGCATGCGATGCACGGGAATAGTCATCGAGTTTCACATTATCCTCGCCAACTATGGCCTTGAACTGCTCAATTATTTCGAGGGCAAGCCCAACGGGTTTCTCTATCTTTGTCTCCATATCACCAAAGAGATACTTTTGTGATAATTCGTTGCTTGTAAAATTAAAGGCATCCTGTATTACACGCAGGGTACCTGGGTCTATTTTGGTTTCGCGTTTATCACCCCATTTCAATATATCGCGGAATGTTGCATTCATGCTTGAAAATATTTTTAAGATTTGAATGTCTTAATTTGCGAAGTTGACAAATGATGATGTTTATTCAGGTAGTTTAAGCCTATCCATTACCAAATCAACCTGCTTTTGAGTTTGAACATCGTCCCATCCAAGGTTTTCCTTGGCAATCTTTACTACCTTATTAAAAACATCATCGCCGGGGTAACCTAAGGTGCAAATTCCTGTTCGGCGGAAAAAGATATCTGTTAACGATTTTGCCATCTCAAACCTGATAGCATATACCACCTCGGCAAGGATTTCTCCATCGTGTGAAACAATCTCCTTAAAGCTGGGGTTTTCGGCGACAATGGACATTACATTATGAATTTCATTACCATAGTTCATGACAAGGTTACTAATGGTTTGCGTTGAGAAGTCAGGATACTGCTCTTTAATCTTGATCAGAAACTGTTCTATATCCTTTATCTCACATCCTGCCAGATAGGTTTTGTTGGTTGTGCTTTTTGCCAACTTTCTATTAAGCTTTTTCCCGACCGTACCCATAGCCATGCACGCCAACTTTCGGCTAGTAGTGTATTTACCGCCCTCAATGGTTAACAAGCCATTTAGTCCTTCCTTGGCATTATCGTAAATCTCGTACTTTCGGGAAGTATCATATGAGCCTTGAGTTTGATCATCGACCAAAGGACGCAAACCGCCGTATGCAAAAAGCACATCATCATACTTAATCTTGCAACCATAGTTATCGTTCAAATCATCAATCAGCCCCTGAATGCTCTCCTTTGTTACTTTATAATCGTCGGGGTTACCCGTGTACTCTTTGTCTGTAGTGCCTATAAGCGCATGGTTTCGCCATGGCATAAGCATTACATGACGCTTATCCTTGGTCATTACCGTAACCGCATGGCTGTTGCAAAGTTTTTTTGTGATGATATGAATTCCCTCTGAACGACGAATGTGATGATGGTTTCCGCTTTCTGTTGATGCGAAATTAAGAACTATATCGGCCCAAGGGCCAGCGCAATTAATGGTAACCTTGGCGTTGAACTGATGACTTTCTCCTGTTAAACGGTCGGTAACATTCACACCAAGAACTTCGCCATTATTGCGAATGAATGATGTAACTTTTGCATAGTTTGCCACCTTTGCGCCATTGGCAACAGCCGATTTAATTACTGCCAGGGTTAAACGCTCAGGACTAATGATTTGGCAATCGAAGTAAATACTTGATCCTGTTAGCTTTTCCTTTTTCACGCAAGGCTCAAGCTGCTTGGTTCGCTTTGCGTTGATGGTTTTGTGAAGAGGTAACTTTTTCGATTTATCCCAAGTCCATCCCTTGTCGTACGACAGCAAATCGTATAGCACCATCCCCAGGAAAAGGAAGAAGCGGTTACTTTTAGAATTGCTATAGGTTGGCACCATGAAAGGGATTGGATAAACGAAGTTAGGTGCTATGTTCTGCCAAACCCTTCGCTCAGTAAGCGATTCGCGCACTAGACCAAACTCAAAGTTCTTGAGGTATCGCAATCCCCCATGAATAAGTTTTGAGGTGGCAGCTGAGGTGGCCTCGCCAAAATCGCCCTTCTCAAAAAGCGCAACGCTAAGCCCTCGGGATGCAGCTTCGTAGGCAACCGATGCACCTGTTATCCCGCCACCAATTAGAATAATATCGAAATCATTCTGAGAGTTACTAAAAATCCGTTCCATAGCAATAGAAATAGGCAGATGATATATATATACAAATATCCAACAGAACTGGTAAATAGCTGTTTAACAATTGTTAAAAAAAGCTGGAAGTTTGAAGACAAAAACGGAAGTTCTGTTTTCTAAATGTCTTAATTATATCGGATAGCTTGCCTCGCCCAAAAGACCAGGATTTTAGGTTAAGTCAGATTTTCATTTAGTCCCTAGGTTTGTAATTAATTCTTGGGAAGCACTCTATTAGTTACCACGGGCTGGTTGAACCAGCCCGTGGTATTGAAAACCAATGTGTTAATGAAAATTTAAAGAATTTCTTAGTTTTCTCTTCAGGCTTCCAACTTCCGTCTCATTACCACTGCATGGTTTTTCGCAATCGGCTTAACGACTGGATTTTAATTCCCAAAAAATCGGCAATGTGTTTCAATGGAACTTCCCTAAACATGTCGGGGTGTTGAAGCATAAGCTGTTTGTAGCGCACTTCGGCCGTTTGGGTGATAAACTGATAGAGGCGTTGCTGTGCCATTACAAACATATCCTCAATTATCCTTCGTCCAAGGCGTTCCCATTTTGGATACTCATCGTAAAGTTTATCAAGATCGTCCTTTTTAATTACAAAAAGTTCACAATCTGTAATTGCGCTAATTATTTCGTATGATGGAGTTTGGTTTATAAAACTTGGCAAAGCTGTGGCAAATGAATACAGGGGGGTAATGTCACGGGTAATCTCTTCTCCATCGTGGTTAAAGTAAACTCTCAAGTAACCTTTGTTCGTAAAAGCTATTAGATTGGCCACATCACCTTCATTAATAAGGACTTCATTTTTTCTAAGTTGTACAATGTTAATGTAAGGTATCGACAACTGAAACTCCTCATTGGTGTATTCAATGTAACGGCTAATGAAGCTTATCAGGTTGGCAAAACGATGCTTTTCCATTTGGTATAAAGAATTTTAACTATTTCTACCTTAAGAAGTTAAGCATATTGAACTGTTCTTGGCTTTTTATACCAATAATCCATATCGAGCAGTCGTTTGCAAAGTCTTTGAAACATTTGCTCCTAACTTAGCTGCACTTCCTTTCTTGACCCAAAGACTTGCAATATTATCAGTGTTCGTGTATCCCGGAAACTCATTAAAGGTACTCCCTTATGAATATCAATAGGCTGTTTCATGATAAATAGTGATGTAAGAAAAACTAAGCTGTGGTGGTGCCAGCTTTCCCATTTGCGAACTTGAAAATCTGACATTCCAAGTTCGTTTTTGGCATTGTCAAAAGCACATTCAACCCAGTAGCGTTGCGCTACAAAATAGCCACATTGCTGATGGGTATATTCATTGATGCCACCGTTGCTGAAACTGTGTTTGATTTTGGCTGTTTTGTCGCCAGCTCTGGTAATTTGAATATTTCAGTATAAGTGTACAACTGATTTCGCTGCAAAGTGCACAATCGATTCCGGAGGAAAGTGATAATAAAACAGAACAAATTTGAGAAGTAAATATACATTAATTTTTCCTTCTAACCGTTATTTGGTAACAGGCAATAAAGATTTATTAGCGCATAACTCCCTTTAAAACAGCAAAAATATTAATGCCGGCAGTATTTGAAAAAAGAGTGTAAAAAAGCCCGAACCGCCAATTGAGTAGATTTCCGGTGAACCATTAATTCCACAGTAGTTCCTCCCACACCAATGTGCATGTGTGTCTCGTACACGGCGGTTCGTTAAACAAGGGGAAACAGGGTGGGACTTTGAAAGTGAAGACTTTTGTGAAATGAGTAGTCATGGCTTCATATCCTCTTTTAACAAGGCATGCTACAGTGATGGTTGTTCCAACATAAGGCGTAAATTAAAAAAATTGACACTGTACGGATAAATAGTGTATATTTGTACGGATACATTAACTTGTTATGGACTCAAAACTCACCTTGAAACTCGATAAGTTTGTGATTGATAAAGCAAAGGATTATGCTTCATCGCAGAAAAGGAGCTTATCACGAATTATTGAATCCTACCTGAGATCGTTAGTAAATAAGAACAATCCTAAAGAAACTGACGATATTGAGATATCGCCATTTGTGAAAAGTATGGCAACTGGTGTTAAAATACCTCCTGATTTTGATGATAAAAAAGAGTATGGAGACTATTTAGCAAACAAATATAAATGATTCCCAGACTTTTTGTAGATACAAACCTGATGATGGATCTCATGGGTGAGAGAGTTCCTCATTATGAATCTATTGCCAAAGTGGCTACATTAGCAGATAAAAGAAAAGTAAAAATGGTTGTATCTGCCTTTTCTTATCCAATTGTTTATCATCTACTTAGTAAATTTGAGACTTCTGAAAATGTGAAGGAGAAATTAAGGAAGTTTAGGATAATTTCAGAAGTGTCAGTTTTAGATGAAATCACCATCGAAAAGGGATTGGAATCAGACTTCAGAGACTTTGAAGATGCCTTGCAATACCAATGTGCCTTAAAAGCGGACTGTGACATTCTTTTGACCAGAAATGGCAAGGATTTTAAGAAATCATCCATACCGGTAATGTCAGCAGAGGAATTCCTGCAAAGTATTAAGAATAAATAACCTACACCCAATTGATTAGGCCGCCCACGCCTATATGGGCCTCTACTCGCAAAGTTTGTGAGATTGCCTCGCTAAGTTCACCCACTGGGAAAAATATACATTTGATGTTTTGCCCTTTTATAAAGTTTGTTTGAATTTTGAGCGCTATCAAAAGATTACAGCATCAAACCTTATAGCCAATGGTAGGACGACCGAGCAAACCACAAACGATCGACCTGAAATTTAACCTGATTTTACACGATAGTGTTCGACCCGGACGGCTCATTTCGACAGGCTCAATGACCCCCGCCGCGGAGCGGCATTTGCACTGTCCTTCATTTAGGCAACATCAGAAGCTCCTCCCCTGCCAAGGGGAGGTGTCTCGCAGAGACGGAGGGGTGATTTGCAATTTTTCAGCTACCCACCCCGTCCTTCGGACACCCCTCCAAGGAGGGGAGTTTTTAACTAGCCACAAGATGTAAACGGTTGGATAAGCGTAGCCGGACAGGCCTGCAGAGGCCACCATTCCGGGCATTTCGACAAGCTCAATGACCGGAATGGTTTACCGTTTTATAACATCCGCTGAGCGGCATTTGCAATTCAATACTATATGCACAATTACATTCCGTATTCAAAAGGTAAAATGATGAGTTTGAATCTGCAAGGTTTATGGATAATTACAAATTATACGGTGTTCAGAGCGGCAATACAATTGCCGCTCAGCGGGGAAAAAATGCTTTTTCTCTTGGCTATGCTACTGAAGCATCAAACCTTCTGCGGTTCTCTGCTTCGCTTTGCGAGACAAATGTCCAGCCGATGTCATTCGCATATTTGAGAATGCGAGCCTGAACACTCTAATGTTCGACTGGTTGAGGCATAACTATGGTTTATCATGTCCAAACCAATCCTTGACCTTACAAATCAACTTTAGAAAAGCACGATCCTGACACTCCTTATAGCTCGCACTCTTCGCGATTTCAAAATATAGGGATGATGATCTGGGAGTGTTACATGTCTTAATTGCAGCTTCGAATGCTTCTTTGGGTTGTTTTGGTTTAATTTCACTCAAGGATTTCCAATTGTTTTGGACTAACCAATCGTTTAGTCCGATTTCTTTTTCCCAAGATATTGCGTTTGCCATACGAACTTCATTTACCCATATCCAATTCTCAAGTTCAGGTTGAATTACAATTGCGCAAGACCTGTTATTCCAACCTGAGCGGGCCAATTTCTCCTCTATAATATTTTCAATTGATTCCCGGGATTTATCTTCACGCCCACAACCTGAATGATCCAAAATCGTAAGTGCAAAATCGTACTTCTTCTGAAATGAGCGAAGAAAATCGTCTGCCTCATTAAAAATGCCTGGGTCTCTGTAAGGGTGCACAATTACATCGAAGCTAAACGCAACAACTTCCTCAATGTTAGAAATACGCGGCAATAGCCCTCTCATTAGGAACTCCATATTTTTATCGGCAACCAGTGCTATTAAGCTTTTCATACTATCCGAGAATTCCCCTTGCATAAAGTACCGAGAGATTTGTTTCTCCCTTCCAGTTTTTCAATGCTGGATGTTCAGACCCATTAACGATATCTGTGATGCCTTCAAGGGTTTTTGCAAAACAAAGAACTTCTCCGGGCTTCACCAGACTAAGCACTACCGGGGAATGTGATGCCAGCATAATTTGAGCATTGTAAACCGATGACAGAGATTGAAAAACTGTTTCAACAGCTTTAGGATGAATGCCATTCTCAGGTTCTTCTATCAAATACACTCCTGAAAAGGAAGGCAGATATGCAGGAAGAGTTAGGGCCAATAATCGTAATGTTCCATCTGAGACCAACCAACTTGGAATACGCATATCGTTATTATATAATATTCGTAAATAGCGATGCTTGTCGTCCTCGCGTTCTATTGTTTCAATATCTTTAATATCAGGCAGTGCTGTTTGAATATGGGCAATCCACTTTCTAAATTGTTTTTCATTTTTTTTCAGGTCATTAATTACCCAAGGAAGATTTGATCCGTCAGTTTTAAATTTCTTACTTTGGCCAGGGGGGCTAGCCTGTTTGATATTCTGACTATCAAGAATGAAAAGCTGAACTCCTTCTACTAAAAAATCTTTTAACCAAGTGGCTGCAGGGAATTTGGTCTCATCAGCAGGCAAATTCCCTAATGCTGATCGCTTAACACCGAGTTTAAATGAAGGCATGAATCCCTTTCCTGATTCTCTGTATGTCTCAGGATAGAAATTGTCATTTCCACCTGGTTTCTTTCTCAATATTGGTTTGTATGATTTAGATGCATATTTTTTATTGAGAATTGTATTGGGAGCGAACTCGTAGTTAGGAAAAACCAGTCTTTGCTGGCTTTCCACTATTTCAGTGATCAAAAAAGGTGTATTTAAAATAACGGCTCTTTCTTCTTTGATAGCATGTTCCTTATTTTCATCGGTCAGACCGATTCGAATCTCATAACGAACCGTACTAAATGGAACTTCCTGATATTGTTTCCTTATTTGTTCTGGCAGTTCAACTTCGATTGCTAACTCAATATCTCCTCCGAATGATGAAAATGTAAGGTCAAGGTAGTTTGATGTGCGAAGTTGTATGGCACTATCAACACCCAATTTCACAATATCGGCCAAAAAACTTACTACATCCATGAAGGTTGTTTTTCCGCTTGCATTCGGGCCAACTAAAACATGAAAGTTATCCAGCCTCTGGTCCATGTATTTTAGTGACCGATAATTCTTTGCTTCAATTCTTCTAATCATTTGGAATTTGATTTATCCTTTCAAAGTTAATTTATTCTTATAATAATTCTCATTTTCTGCCGCCATACTCAACGGCTGTTCTTCGATTTTATAAATATTTGCAATAGCCACTTTACCCGAACCGCTAATAAAAATGTTTGTTGCGTCTTCTATTCTGAAATAGTAAGTCAGAAAAGGTGAAAAAAAGCTGGAGTCCTTCATTCATGCTCAGTCAGTCGGTTCCGCTTCCAGACTTGATAAAATCAAGAATAGAGGGCAGTAATCATTTGCAATAAACAGTATTTGTAAGCGGGTTGCATGTTACTGCATATTCCGGGTCAGGATTAAAAGGAGTTTAGAAGCAAGGTTATACTGACTCATTGCTTATGGTTCCCCGACTGAGCGGCACTTGTATTGCCCTTCAGTTGGGCTAAATCAGAAGCTCCTCCCCTGACAAGGGGAGGTGTCTCGCAGAGACGGAGGGGTAATTTGCAATTTTTCATGCAACCCACCCCGTCCTTCGGACACCCCTCCAAGGAGGGGAGCTTTTAACCAGGCCCGGCTGAGTGGCATTGTAACGCACTTCAGTTGGGCTACATCAAAAGCTCCTCCCCTGACAAGGGGAGGTGTCTCGCAGAGACGGAGGGGTGATTTGTAATTTTTCTGCAACCCACCCCGTCCTTCGGACACCCCTCCAAGGAGGGGAGTTTTTGGAAATGCGTAAGTTTTCGAGCGCAGGGGCGTGAGGGCGGGGGGCATTTCGACAGGCTCAATGACCGCAATGACCCGCTGATATTACCAGCCTTCATGATTTTTTTGTGCCGTTTTGAATCAAGGCGTATTTAAACCCACCCCGTCCTTCGGACACCCCTCCAAGGAGGGGAGTTTTTGGAGTTGATTCCGTTTTTTTGTTATGAGCAGAAGACATTGCAGAAGCCACCATTCCGGGCATTTCGACAGACTCATTTCGACAAGCTCAATGCATCGCAATGACCGGAATGGTTTACAGTTTTATAACATCCGCTGAGCGGCATATGCAATGCCATTCACTTGGGCTACATCAAAAGCTCCTCCCCTGACAAGGGGAGGTGTCTCGCAGAGACGGAGGGGTAATTTGTAATATTCCTGCAACCCACCCCGTCCTTCGGACACCCCTCCAAGGAGGGGAGTTTTAAAAAAAGCAGTTGATTCCGTTTTTTTGTCATGAGCAGAAGACATTGCAACGGCCATCAGAACGGGCATTGAGTAAATATTGATAATCAGGAGACACACTACAGCAAAATGACTTTTCAACAAGAATACGAAGAATTCATTTCGTCCTGAAATTTTTGAATCCACGGCTAAAGCCGTAGAAGAGGAGGTAACTTTTCAATCACCGCCATAAATGGCGGAGTTAGACACATGTGAGAAGCAGACACCCTAACTCCGTCCTTCAGGGCGGAGAGAACCAGCCCACACAAGAACCATCGGGCTTTAGCCCTGGAATTATCTGAACAGGGAACTCAATGCACGATCGCATGGCTAAAGCCATAGATGATGAGGCACCTTCGCCCCATTGCACAAAACAGGAAGTACAGGTAGTTGGGAGTAGCGGAAACCGCCAAACCACGGTTTCTGAGGCTCTTGAAGGCACCCCTGATAAAGTGGCAATGCAACGCCCACCATTCCGGTCATTGCGATGCATTGCGATGCATTGAGCCTGTCGAAATGAGCTTATTCCAGACATTGCGATGCATTGAGCCTGTCGAAATGAGCTTGTCGAAATGATCCGGAATGATTTACAATTTTCTAACCTCCGCTGAGCGGCATTTGCAATGCTCTTCAGTTGGGCTACCTCAAAAGCTCCTCCCCTGACAAGGGGAGGTGTCTCGCAGAGACGGAGGGGTGATTTGCAATTTTTCTGCAAACCCACCCCGTCCTTCGGACACCCCTCCAAGGAGGGGAGTTTTAAAAAAAGCAGTTGATTCCATTTTTTTGTCATGAGCAGAAGACATTGCAACGGCCATCAGAACGGGCATTTCGACAGACTCAATGACCGCAATGACCCGCTGATATTACCAGCTTTCATGATTTTTTTGTGCCGTTTTGCATCAAAGCAAAACGGTATTTAAACCCACCCCGTCCTTCGGACACCCCTCCAAGGAGGGGAGCTTTTAACCAGACCCGGCGGAGCGGCATTTGCAATGCCCTTCAGTTATGCAACATCAGAAGCTCCTCCCCTGACAAGGGGAGGTGTCTCGCAGAGACGGAGGGGTGATTTGTGCAATTTTTCTGCAACCCACCCCCATTGCGGGCATTTCGACAAGCTCAATGACCGCAATGACCCGCTGATATTACCAGCTTTCATGATTTTTTTGTGCCGTTTTGCATCAAAGCAAAACGGTATTTAAACCCACCCCGTCCTTCGGACACCCCTCCAAGGAGGGGATCCTCTGAGCGGCTTTTGCCCTTATATGTTCGGCATTGGCTCCCGGCATCCGGACCCAATTCTCCTTTAAGCAAAATAATTTATGGTAAAAGAAAAAATATGAAAATTTCACTTAAGTATATCAAAAAAATATTATCTTTCGAGGAAAATTCACCAATCTTTTTCATTAACAAACCCTAAATCAATGCAACATGAACACTACAAAAAAACGGCCCGCAGGGAAGGCCTCTTCTCTTCTCTTCTCTTAATTCTTCTGACGACTTCCTGCCAGAAGAATGAATTTCCGGAGCAGACAGTTTTTGAAGAAACTCCACAAAAGGGAGGAATGATCAGGCTTGGCCACAAACTCGAAAACCCCTACACGGTACTATATCCTTTTGACAAGGTGGAAGGATATACCATGCAGCAAATAGAAAATGCCCTGGTGGGCGCATTTACATGGGAACAGTGGAAAAACAATATTTTAAACATGTACGAAAATGAAACTGAAATTTATTTGGAAGCTTTGTTTGATCGTTGGGATATGCGGGAGTATATTGTTCCTTTTAAGCTGTGATGATGAGCCGCGTCATATGAGTTTTGGTGTTGCTGAAAGATGGTTTTTCATCAATGAAACACATCATTCCATTTCATATTTGCCTGATATTGCAATACACCGTAGGTTTAATGTTGCCCCCTTCGATACTACTATCGTCCGTTTTTCTTCAATTGCCCCAATGGAGTTACAGGTACACCAATTGGTGCCGACTATAAAGCCACATGCTGTGGTTATTGACGGTGTTAGGGTTGATTCCCTGCTTGGAAGAAGATTACGGGATATCCGTTCCTATGAATACTTGCATATTGCCCCGAATAATTTTAGATTGTTTTTCCGTTTCACCTATGAGAACCTGGCGCCTGCACAGGAATAAGGGAATGTAATAGAAAATGCCCTGGTTGGCGCATTTACATGGGAACAGTGGAAAAACAATATTTTAAACATGTACGAAAATGAAACTGAAATTTATTTGGAAGCTTTGTTTGATCGTTGGGATATGCGGGAGTATATTGTTCCTTTTAAGCTGTGATGATGAGCCGCGTCATATGACTTTTGATCTTTCTGCAACATGGTTTTTCATCAATGAAACGCATCATTCCATTTCATATTTGCCTGATATTGCAATACACCGTAGGTTTAATGTTGCCCCCTTCGATACAACGGTTTACCGTTGTAGAAATTTTGCCTCAAGTGGGGATGTACAGGTACGCCACTTGTGGCCGCCTATAAGGGCCCTTGCTGTTGTTATTGACGGGGTTAGGGTTGATTCCCTGCTTGCAAGAAGATTATGGGATATCCGTTCCTATGAATACTTGCATTTAGGCCCGAATCGTTTTAGATTGTTTTTCCGTTTCACCTATGAGAACCTGGCGCCTGCACAGGAATAAGGGAATGTAATACGATTTTAAGCGCTTGCAGGGATATCTCTAAAGCCTGTTAAGGGCTATGTATGCTGCCGGATGCATAGCCCGGTTTTCAGAATGGTAAAAAGTTGAGAAGGAACGATTAAAACTGCACAAGCCGGCCGGGGTTACCGATGCCCAGATAGATGAGCTGATAGATTTTTATGCAAACCTTTAATTTTTCGGATTATGAAAAAGATTATCAAAATTTTTCTGAGCAGCGTTTCAGCAATAATCCTTTTGTCCTGCGATCCGATTTACTATGTATCCCACACTGTTGTTAATAATTCAGGCCATAGGGTATCTTTATTGTTTTACCAGTGGGGTGAGGTTAATAATGAGAGGTCATTATTCGAACTAAAAAATGGAGAATCCCACAAGTTTCCAATTGCGATGCAAAAAGGAAGCCCCTCCCTGATTTAATTACATTTTATCCAGACTCAGTTTTTATCATTTTTAATGATACGCTAAGGGGAGCAATGTTCAAAAAACCGGGTTATAAATATGCTCCATTTTTATTTGGCGAGCAAAACTTTATAAATAACACTAGGGCGTGGAGAAAGGTGAAGAGTGAAGATAGGCTGTATCATTACGAATACGAGTTTACCGGGTGGCATTATCAACAGGTACTGGAAGCCTACGGGTTGAGGTAACAAACTTATTTTTACCAGGCTTGTGAGGTTTATTTTTATAAAATGTAGTTTACCTGAGTGTCTTCCGGCCAAGTGGCATTGTAATGCCCTTCAGTTGGGCTACCTCAAAAGCTCCTCCCCTGACAAGGGGAGGTGTCTCGCAGAGACGGAGGGGTGATTTGTAAATTTTCTGCAACTTATCAAAAAAAAGATCGAAAGTCAGTCACCCTAATCAATAACCAAAACCCCAGAACCACATGAAAAGACCATTTTGTTTATAAAAACCTTATGCGAATTCTTCCAACCTTAACCTTAACCTTAAAATTATTTACCTATGAAAAAAAGAAATGTGATTTATCCTTTGGCATTGGCTGTTTTTGCATTTACAATGGTCTCATGCAATGGCGATGAAGTTCCGGTTAGATGCAAATTAACTCATTTAACTTTGCAAGAACAGTGGATTAGGGGAGGTAGTGTATCTGGTGATACCACAAATCTCCAACTTACATACAACGCTCAAGGCCGATTGTCCGAAATTATTGAGCTTGACGAAGAGGTGCGTACGGTTGTTCATTATGACAACTATGGGAGGGTGATAAAGCTGGAGGAATTCTGGAGGGGACTGTCTTCTTTTGAACTGCGGTTAAGCTGGACCAACAATGAAGCAACCATTACTTCTTTTGAACGCACGCAAGGCGGTGACCTTGTGCAAGAAAACTTTAAGGCAGAAAAGCAGCTCAACGCCGAGGGTCAAATCACCCGGATGAATTATTATGAAAGACCAACTACCACCGGAGCATGGGAGTTAGTTGGATATGAGTTGAATTCCTGGCAGAATAACAATTTGGTAAGGCAAGAGTTCCGTTTTGTTGTCACCCCTGCATCTCAAGAAAAAGAAAATATCCTGAAGCCAAACCAGTCAGACAGAATGTCGAGGTGGGGGCTTAGAAACTTTATGCAAATGCGTAAACCGATTAAAGAATCAATGCTTAAATCCTTTCCCTATTCTACTGCATTGGGTCTAACAATAACCTTCACCTACGACAGTAATAAGAACCCCTTTGCCAATCAATTAGGGTTAATCTATATTATTGGGTGGAATACTTCTTTATTTTCTGCCAATAATGTGCTCAGATATACCGTCTTGTGGGTTGGCGATTCGCCAATCACCGTTACTATATCTTACACATACAACGAAGAAGGCTACCCGCTTTCCCGCAGGCTGAATGAGGTTACTGAATGGGGCCAACAAATAGAAAAATGGAACTTTACCTATGAATGCAATTAGCCCTTCTTGCAACCAACTGTCATAATCATTATTTGAATTACAGTTATTATTGAGCGGCATTGCAAACGCCGCACAGCTAGGGCAAAATTAAAAGCACCTCCCCTGCCAAGGGGAGGTGTCTCGCAGAGACGGAGGGGTGATTTGCAATTTTTCTGAAACCCACCCCGTCCTTCGGACACCCCTCCAAGGAGGGGAGATTTTAACCAGCTACAGGATGTAAACAGTTGGATAATCTTAGCCGGGCTTACCGAGGCTCAGATACAAGAGAGGATTGTATTATTTTGCCTGAAAAATAAAAAACATATAACATTTGTTTTTTATAAACTCTTCAGAATCAATAAGAATCAGATTTCGCCGTGCTTTTTCAATTTTTTTCCTTAAAAGCCACTTCAGTACTTTATATATTTTGGGGTATTTCTCTTCGATTTTCTCCCTTGCTATGTCTAAGGCGGGCAATATATATTTTTCGGTAAAGATTTTGGCTGTATCTAAAGTAGGGATAGTTTTGGCTGTGATGTCGGATTGACTGATTTTTACAAATCCATTCGAATCGGAGGCATCCAGAAATGAAGTTAATTTATGGCCGCTTTTGCCCATGGTACCGGTATCGCAATTGAGCCTGAAATAATCGCAAACCATCAGGTATCCATTGGGTTTTAGGCACTCCCGTGCTTTTTGAAACAATGAGTCTATGGGGATATATTGAGATGATTCGCTCATAATGAGCAGGTCATATTTTTTCTGCGGAATGAAGTTTTGAAACCGGGCCAGATGAAATTTTAGCGCAGTTCTTTTTTCAAACAACTCCTTTTGATACAAATCGGGCGAAAGCCCTTCCACATGAAATCCTTTTTTGTAAAGACTCTCACTCATAATTCCGGTGCCGCATCCCACATCAAGAATGAGGGCCTCAGACGGGGTACCGAAGAGCGATAAGGCTTGTTCTACCAAAAAATCTTCGTACCTTTTTTGGGCAATTTTTACTCCGTCAATATTCCTTTCATCGGTTTCTTCCCATAAGCCGTAATGTAACCTTTCTAATCCCAGCACTTCCGAATAAAACCTTAGTGCCCTGTCCTTCCTGAATTTTTCTTTCTTTGTGTTGCTCATTTTTACTGTTGTAATAAATTTACGGGTATTTGCGATTCATGTTAATAGCCGATCGGCCTCGTGTCTGATTTTTTCCCATGCCTGCTCCACATGTTTTGCCTGGGTTGTACGCGAGCCTATGGCAATGCGAATCGTGTACCTGCCTTTGAGTATGGTATGTGTCAGGAAAACAACACCCTTGCTATTGATTTGATCCAGAAGCTTGCTGTTGAGGTGTGTAAGTTGCTCTTCGTTCAGGTTGCCCGGGTTTAGCCTGAAACAAACTAAGCTGAGCGCCACCGGGGCCATGATCTCAAACCTGCCGTCGGCTTCAATCCACCCGGCCATGTTGTTGGCAAATTGCACATGCCCGCGCACCATGTCCTGTATGCCTTTTACCCCATAGTTTCTGATTACAAACCATAGTTTCAGTGCCCTGAAGCGGCGTCCGAGCTGAATACCCCAATCGCGATAATTCTTTACCTGACTGTCGTTAGCAGTTTTCAGGTATTCGGGATGGATTTCAAAAGTTTGGATAAGCATTCCCGGATCTCTCACAAAATATGCAGAGCAGTCGAAGTTGGTCATCATCCATTTGTGAGGGTTAAACACGAATGAATCCGCCATTTCCACCCCTTCCATAAAGCCGCGCAATTCGGGCACCATAGCTGCCGTTCCGGCAAAAGCGGCATCAACATGCAACCATATTCCATGCTCTGCGCATACACGGGCAATTTCTGCCACCGGGTCCATTGCCATGGATGAAGTGCTGCCAAGAGTTGCAACCACACAACAAGGAGTAAATCCGCAGTCTAAGTCGGCTTCGATGGCTTTACGAAGCGCCTCCGCATTCATGGAAAAATCCGGAAGAGTATCAACCAATTGAAGATTTTCTCTTCCATATCCGGCAATCTTTACCCCTTTTTCGATGCTCGAATGGGTTTCGGTGCTGGCATACACTCTGAGCCTTTTCTGAATGCCCTTTTGGTTCGACTGCATTTGAGTTGCCCTCTCGCGGGCGGTGAGCAAGGCACAAAGGGTGGCAGTTGATGCGGTATCCTGAATCACCCCGGTAAATGTATCGGGCAAACCGATCATTTGCCTCAGCCAGTCCATAACGCGCTCTTCGAGTTCGGCAGCAGCGGGCGAAGTTTGCCAGATCATACACTGGGCGCCCAGCCCTGCGGTAAGCAATTCTGCCAGTACTGAGGCCGGGCTGTTATTGGCCGGAAAATACGCCATCCAGCCCGGATGCTGCCAGTGTGTTACACCGGGCATGATCTTCTCCCTGAAGTCTTGAAAAATATCACCCATGCTCTCCGAATCAGCAGGAGGCGATAAGGGTATTTGGCTTTTGATTTGGCCTGGCACTACCTGGGACTTCACCGGATAGTTTTCGATATTCTCGAAGTAATCGGCCATCCAATCTATGAATTCGTAACCGTATTCCCTGAATTGCTTTGTGTCCATGGCTGCCCGATTAATCTAAAAAGGAAGATCGTCCTCTTCCTGCAACGACACGGGGGGTTGCCCGCCGGGAGGAGGCAACTCATCCTGCTGCGGGTGCGGTTGGGTTTTGTTTTTCTCTATTTTCCATGCCTTGACTGAGGTAAACCATTTGCCGTTGTATTCGCGGCTTTCCACATCTATTGAAGCAGTTACCTGATCTCCCACCTGTAGTTTGGCCTGGTCAATCCTGTCGCCCCACAATCCTATGCAAACCTTTTTGGGGTATTGCCCCGGCACCTCCAAAATGAAATCCAACCTGCGCCAGCCACCGACACGACCTTCACCTTGCTGCTCGGGCAGCAACTCTACTACTTTTCCACTTATTTCCATATTTCAAAAAAATTGATTGATGAGCTATTAATAATTATGCATTGTTTGTTTTTAGCAACTTAACCCCTGCTATATACTCAGCCACCTTATCGTTGAATTCCGCCTGAATCTTCCTGATAATTGGCAGATCAGGGTTGTAGCGAAACTCTCCGATCTTGTTTACCGGCAAAACCTTGCGAGATGTGCCTGTGGTGAAAACACCATCGAACTCCGGCAAGCTGCTTACAAAAACCCTTTCTTCAATAATGGAAATCCCCAGCCTGTTGCAAATGAGAAAAACATGCTTGTAAGTAATCCCCGGCAAAATATCCTTCAAGGGAGGAGAGACCAACCTGCCGTTTTTTACAAAAAACACATTAGACCTGCTTCCTTCCGTAATACAGTTGTCAGCATCAACGAGCAGGGTTTCATTAACATCGTTCTGTTGTTTTGCCTGATTGGCATTGCTTCTCAATTGGGTATCCATGATTTTGGCATTGGGATTGACCCTTATGCCGCGGTATAACCCTACAGACACACCTTTTGTAAAGTCGTTATCAGTAGGGTATTGATGCTCCATAATATAAATCAGAAAATCTGCCGGCGAATTTGGCCCATCCGGCAAAACCACCACCTTAATATTGCCTTCAACAAGAGAATGAGACCCAATGAGCATGTAAACCTGATCCATGAAATTGACCGGAACGAGATGACGGGGGTAACCGCTCAGTTCTACCGTACGATACAAACGATCGAGATGATCTTCGAGAAATAGAGCGACTCCGTCTATAACGCGAAATACTTCATACACATAATGCTCCCTTTGAAGAGCAGACTCATCAAATTGCACAACAGGCGTTAATACACCGTTTTTCACATACAACCGTCCACGACACTCAGGCATACTGCTTTTTTAAAAAACAAAAATACTTTTTTTAGCTGTTTGAATCCTTTGACAGGGCAACCTTTTCCCAATAATAATTATTGCAGTATATTAGTCGGAAATTTTTCTTATAAACAGGATAACCCATGACCATAAAAAATTGTATTCTGGCAGTGGCCTTCCTATTTGCAGCCTGTACGGCTGTATCGCAAACGGCACGGCAAACGGGGCTTCGCGACCGCACCCCTGAGGTAAATGCCTTTACCAATGCAACTATTGTGGCTTCGCCGGGTGTTGTCATCGAGCGCGGCACACTTGTGGTGCGAAACGGATTGATCGAGGCAATTGGAACCAATATAAGTATCCCTGCCGATGCTACTATAACGGATTTGAACGGGAAGTATATTTTCCCCGGATTTATTGACGCTTACAAGGTTTGGGCACATTTTGACACCTTGCCCCAACGGCAAAGTGGCACAACTTATTGGAACCCAAATGTGAAAACCCATTTTCGCATGGCTGATGGGGTGCGAAATTCCGAAAATGATGCTGCTGCATTGCGCTCACAGGGATTCGTTGCCGCCAACCTTGTTTCCGACAGGGGAATTATGAGGGGATTCGGAGCTGTATCAAAGTTAGGCACGGAGCAACCTTCCATGCAGGTAGTGAATCCTGCATCGGCTCAGGTGGTAGACATTATGCTAACACGAAGAGGCTTTCGCGGCTATCCAACCTCGGTGATGGGAGCAATTGCCCTTGTAAGGCAGGCTCTTCATGATGCCGACTGGTACAGGCAGGCTCAGGCATCGTACCTGCGAAACCCAAGAAACCAGCAACGCCCCGAAAAAAACTCAAGCCTCGAAGCACTGGTTCAGGCCAGAGTGGCCAGGCTGCCATTTATAATGGAAACGCCCAACGAAATCATGTTTTTGCGAATTCATGAGATCAACCGGGAGTTTGGCCTGAACCTTTGGATCATGGCAAGCGGCTACGAATACCGCCGCATTGATGCTGTTGCACAAACCGGTCATCCGGTGATTGTTCCGGTGAATTTTCCGGCTCCGCCTGCCGTTGAAGCCCCCGAAGATGCCCTAAATGCTTCGCTGGAGGATCTCAGGCACTGGTATTTGGCGCCGGGCAATCCGGCAAGACTGGCGGAAAAAGGGGTTAATATAAGCTTGACTACCTACGGCCTAAGCAAGACGGAAGACTTTCTGGCAAATGTTCGTAAAGCCATTGAAAAAGGATTAAGCCGCGATGCAGCTCTGGCCGCATTAACGGTAAACCCGGCACGAATGCTCGGAATCGAACGGAAATTCGGAAGCCTCGCAACCGGAATGTCGGCCAGTTTTTTCATTTCAAACAATGAGCCCACTCCGAAAAGTCGGCGGATTAATTCCGCTCAAAAATTGTTAACAAGTTTGTTAATAAATAAATGGATAAATATTTGTATAATAGCAATTTAGCCATTAATATTTTATTATCTTCACATG
>Ga0209105_100149_pt1 | contig 24525 bp, 21 predicted proteins | sample SedPBSmetaG_FD_184158 | JGI IMG/M metagenome (GOLD analysis project Ga0209105, IMG submission 184158) | Freshwater sediment bacterial and archeal communities from Indian Creek, Illinois, USA to study Microbial Dark Matter (Phase II) -... | ecosystem: Environmental > Aquatic > Freshwater > Creek >...
TAAAACATATATTCAACAAGCTGATATAGCAATCGGAAATCTTGAAACGACCATTAGCACACCAGAGAAAGGTTTTTTCGGTTTTCCGAGGTTCCGTTCACCTAAAGAAGTGATTGAAGCTTTGAAATACACAGGATTTGATGTAATAACTACTTCAAACAACCATATTTTGGACGGATTTGAATTTGGCCTTGAGCATACGCTTAATACCCTTGACGAATATGGTCTTAAACATACAGGAGCTGCACGCACTCCCGAAGAAAGAGATAGTTTGCTTATAATTGACAAAAACGGCATTAAGGTTGCTATATTGGCTTATACATACGGTACAAACGGGATGGAAGCCGCGATCGAAGAAGAGCGACTTCAGTACATGGTTATTTTTTTACATGAAACCGAAAGAATGCTCAATGATGTAAAACGAGCTCGGGAGCAAGGAGCAGAAGTAGTTATAGTATGCTTACACTGGGGACACGAATATCATCGGAAACAAGATATTCATCAGGAGGAACTGGCGAAGAAGCTTATTCAAGCAGGAGTGGACATAATATTTGGAAGTCATCCGCATGTGCTCCAACCTATTGTGAAAAAGACGGTTACCGGAGAAGGTTTGGAAGAAAGGGAAGGCCTGATCGTATATTCGATGGGCAATTTCGTATCCAATCAGCGTAAACGTTTCAGAGATAGCGGTATTATAGTAAATGTCAGTATTGTTAAGGATCACGATCTAAGGAAAGTATATATCGGGGAAGTGACATATGTACCCACATGGGTACACCGTTACTCGGCAGACGGGAAATTGCATTACAGAATTCTTCCGGTTGGTAACGCGCTTGATACCGGGCTATATAATGAAGTTCATAGCAGGCTTGCCGAAGTATGGAGTGAGACTACGGGACACGTGGGAAATTTTGAGCCGATAAGATAATTTTATCGATTCTTTCTGCCTTTAATACGATTGATGACATCTTAAAATCTATCGAAACTTGGCTGCTTTAATTTAATGCGGTACTTCAATTTTACTGCACTTACGATTAAAAAGCATAAAGCAAATTAAACAAAAAGGATTTTATAACCTCCTAAATGCCAAATTCACTTGAAACCATGCCTAAATTATATCCTTGACATACCGGATTAAACTTATTAGAATGAAAAAGGTGGGATTTATAAGCCTGCTGATAGTATTATCTTTACCGGGTTTAATTGGGTATATGTTGTCAAAAAACCTTAACATTATTTTTTACAGTAGGAGTAAGGCTTTATGGGGGTTAGGAGAAGGCGTCTTAAAGACAGATATGACGGAAGACTGATACGTTCGCTCGATCCATTCTATAAAATAATCCCTTACATAATGCCTACACGTTTAAGCGCACAGGTCTTTTTTGAAGAAGCGTTGGACGCGGATGTAATTGAGCGTTATATCAGGGAAAAAAGAGCTGCCGGTTACAAAAACTTCGGATTTCTTCATGTTTTGATTACAGCCATGGTAAGAGTTCTTTCACAGCATCCGAAGCTCAATCGTTTTATTGCGGGACAGAAGATTTATGCAAGAAATGAAGTGTTGATATCTTTCGTTATAAAAAAGAAAGTAAATGAGCACTCTTCTGAAACAACAGTCAAGCTTTCATTTAATCCTGAAGACACCGTTTTTGATGTATTCGAAAAAGTAAGCTACGAAATTCAAAACAACAAAGACGAGAAAGTAAAAAATTCGGTTGACCACTTAACTCGTTTATTTATGCTTTGTCCTGGTTTTATTGTTAAACTAGCAATAAGTTTGCTTCAATCGCTCGACAATCGAGGTTTGATGCCTAAGGCGCTTAATCGTATAAGCCCTCTCCACACAAGTGTTTTTGTAACAAATGTTGCATCGCTTGGCATACAACCTATATACCACCATCTGTACGAAGTAGGTACTGCATCTATATTTATTGCATTTGGGACAAAACAAAAGCATGGAGATTCTGAAGGAAAGTTTATACCTTTAAAGATTGTAGCTGACGAAAGGATTGCCGATGGATACGCGTTTGCTTCGGCTTTCAAATTATTCAAAAGCATATTTAAGCACCCAGAAAGGCTTGATAACAAGCCGGAACACATTGTTTTAGATATTGAATAAATTTATTATTTTAAAAGGAGTAATTTATGGCTGAAATAAAACCATTTGAAGGAATAAGATATACAACCGGAAAAGTTGACAAATTAAGCGATCTTTTATGCCCCCCTTATGATATCATCTCAGCTTCCGAGCAAGATATGTATTATAAGAAAAATGAGCATAATATCATTCGTATAGAGTTTGGAAAAGAATACCCTGACGACGATGAGAATGATAATAAATATACAAGAGCATCCCGCTATATGACGGATTGGATTGAACAAAATGTTTTAATTAAGGACAAACAGCCTTCAATATATATTTATCAACAGCAGTTTCATGCTGATGGAAGACTTTTAACCAGAACAGGGTTTATAGCTTTGACCAAGCTTGAAGATCTTTCCAAAGGCGTGGTCTTAGCCCATGAAAACACGCTATCCAAGCCTAAAACAGATCGTATGAATCTTATGGAATCATGTCAAGCGAATATCAGTCAGATTTACGTTTTATACGAGGATTCCAACAAAACCTTGTCAAAAATCCTGTTTGATTATATGTCACAAAATCAGCCTGAAGTCGATGTTGAAGGCTTACATGGTATTCTAGAACGCTTATGGGTAGTGTCAGATGAAAGCATTCTCGATGTGATAGTTAATTGTATAGCTGACAAAAAGTTGTTTATTGCAGACGGACATCATAGGTATGAGACTGCTCTTAGCTACAGGAAGAAGGCTATGGAGAAAAATGATTCGCACACAGGAAGTGAGCCATATAATTATACCATGATGCTTTTGGTGGATATGGATGATTCGGGACTTCTCATTTTGCCCACTTATAGAGCGCTAAACAAACTAATTGACTTCAATATGCAAGACTTTTTAATTAAAGCCACAGATGAATTCTATATTGAAAACCATACTTTGAGTGGGGCAACAATCGAGAAACGTGCTGTAGAGATTGGAAAAATCCTTGATGACAAAGGTGCAGGAGCTTTTGTTCTATGTGATGCCGCAACAACACAATGCACATCATTAAAGCTTAAAGATTTTTCGTCGATGGAAAAGGTATTTCCTTCAAAGCATGTTTCATATCGAAATCTTGATGTTTGTATACTGCACAAATTATTACTTGAGCGATTGCTCGGGATAGGTGAAGAGCAGCTTGCAAGTCAGCAATACTTAACATACACCCATGATATTTCGGAAGGTTTAAAATGGGTTGAGACGGGGGAGTGTCAGATACTCTTCTTTATGTCAGCTACTACTATAAAGCAGGTTCGGGATGTATCTTTGGCAGGCGAAAAAATGCCGCAAAAATCGACTTATTTTTTCCCAAAACCACCGACAGGATTAGTTCTGAATAAATTCTAAACTGCAACTTAAAAAACAAGCATGTAAAGAGTGATTAGAAGTCTTAAGACATTGATCGAACGCTCAAGCATAGATACTTCTTTCAGACGAAACTTTTCTGCTTAGTGCAACTTTTCCTGAAAACTATCTAATATTCTTGTTGACGAGATTTTTTTCAGCCTTAAAATATGATACACTCGTATATTGTATAGTTTTGTTTTGAAAGGAAAGTATTTTATGGCTTTAGGATTACACAAGAGAAACTTAATTGATATAACGGGTGATCATCTGTTAAATATAGAAAAGCTGGCAGAAAGAATTGCTGGTTATGATTTCACATATCATATTATAACTTATGGTTGTCAGATGAATGTTCACGATTCCGAGAAATTAGCAGGAATGCTTGAAAATATTGGATATTCTCAAACGGGTGACAAGAATAGTGCTGATATAATTCTATTTAATACTTGCTGTGTCAGAGATCATGCGGAGCAAAGAGTATATGGAAACATAGGCATGTTAAAGGAACAAAAACTTAAAAACCCAAACCTTTTAATCGGCGTATGCGGTTGCATGATGCAACAAAATGGGGTCGCGGAAGGCATTGCTAAGAAATTCCCGTTTGTAGATTTGGTTTTCGGTACACATAATCTTTATGAATTTCCTAAGCTATTGCTTGAAGCATTGGATTCTGCCAATACAATCGTTGAGATAAGCGAACATAACGATCAAAAGGAAAACATAGCGTCAATTAAAAGGAACAGCGGTATTTCGGCATGGGTGACCATTATGTACGGATGCGACAACTTCTGTTCTTATTGCATAGTTCCGTATGTTCGGGGAAGAGAACGAAGCAGAAGCCGCGACGAAATCCTAACTGAGATAAATATGCTGACTCTGGAAGGATTCAAAGAGGCTTATCTATTAGGTCAAAACGTGAATTCCTATAAGGGAGATAACGGTTATTTGTTCCATGATCTACTGGAAGATATAAACAAGGTTAAGGGTATAGAGAGAATACGCTTTATAAGTTCTCATCCAAAAGATCTTTCACCAAAGTTAATCGATGCCTTTGAGTCTTGTGACAAGCTATGCGAGCACATTCACCTTCCTATTCAATCCGGAAGTAATTCTGTTCTTAAGAAAATGAACAGAAAGTACACAAGAGAAGATTATCTAAAACTTATTGACAGAATAAGAAATTTATCCAAACGTATTGCGGTAACTACCGATATAATAGCAGGCTTTCCGGGAGAAACAGAAAATGACTTTGAAAATACGCTTTCTTTACTCGAAGAAGTGCGATTTGACGCGGCGTTCACATTTATGTATTCTCCTAGAAAAGGCACACCCGCGGCTGAATTGGCTGACCAGACAGAGCACCATGTAAAAAAAGGAAGGCTTGATTTGCTTAACAAAACTCAAGCCGAAATCAGCAAGAAAATAAATCAGAAATACGAAGACAGGGTGTTTGAGGTAATGGTTGAAGGCGCAAGCAAAAACAACGCAGATATGTTCAGTGGGCGCACCAGAACTAACAAATTGGTAAATTTTAGAGCCGAAGACTTATTGCCGGGATATATGGCGAATGTAAGGATAACCCATTCTAAGGCTTGGACTCTTGAAGGCGTTATAGTATAATGTTGTATGATTACGCACAGTATGGAGGTTCCTAGTGGTAATCTTAACCCCTATGATGAGGCAATATTCCGTTATTAAGGAGCAACATAAGGATACTCTCCTTTTTTTCAGGCTCGGAGACTTTTACGAACTGTTTTTTGATGATGCTAAAGTCGCATCCAAAGAATTGGAGATCACCCTTACCGGTAGGGATTGCGGCATGGATGAAAGAGCTCCTATGTGTGGTGTCCCGTTTCACGCTGTTGACGGCTATATCACAAAACTTATAAACAAAGGCTATAAAATAGCAATATGCGAGCAAACACAGGACACTAAGGAAGCAAAAGGCCTTGTTGAGCGTGATGTTGTACGAATTATTACGCCCGGGACTGTAACCGAGCCTTCCGCATTAGATGAGAAGAAGAATAATTATTTGGTATCCCTGTATTCTAAGGGTAATGCGTTTGGACTTGCGGCAGCAGATATAACGACCGGTGAATTCTATGTAAGTGAGTTTGAAGGCCGGCGTTGTGAGAATATGTTGTTAAATGAGTTGGGCAAACTGTCTCCGTCGGAAATCATAATAAACGAAAATTTAAAGGAAAACGCTAATCTCTATGAATATCTGAACCTAAACAATATCGCTTCAGTTTCCGTATACCACGACTGGGCATATGATCTGCGCACGGCATACCAAAAGCTTACAAGCTATTTTTCAGTGCATTCTCTTGACGGGTTTGGATGCGAAAGCTTAAAATGCGCAATATCATCAGCCGGAGCTCTGCTTGAATATATAACGCAAACTCAGAAAGACGCCTTGAAAAATATTAATCGAATAAAAACTCATTATCCTCATGAGTATATGATCCTTGATCAAAATGCGCGCAGAAATCTTGAGCTTACCGAGAATTCAAGAGAAAAGGGCAGAAAGAACTCTTTACTTTGGCTTCTTGACAAAACGAACACAGCTTTTGGCGCTCGAATGCTTAGACGTTGGCTGCTACAGCCTTTGTCAGATGTTAAAGAAATACAGAAACGACTCGAAGGAGTCGATGAGCTGATGCATGACGGGGAACTTATGAATGAGCTTAAAGAGACGCTATCCGAAGTATATGACCTTGAAAGATTGAGCGGTAAAATATCAAGCAAAACAGCCAATGCCAGGGATTTGATTGCGCTAAAAAATTCGCTTCGCTTAGTGCCGACCATAAAAAAACTTATTGAAAACACAAATTCATCCATATTGCATAATTGTTGGGCTGATATAGATTCTCTAGACGATGTATACGACTTGATCAACCGTTCTATTATGGAAGAACCTTCGCCTGCTCTAAAAGAAGGTAACATCATAAAAAGCGGATATAGCGATGAGCTTGACATATTAAGATCCGCCATGACTAACGGAAGAAATTGGATTTCAGCACTTGAACAAAAGGAAAAAGAAAAAACCGGAATACGAAACCTAAAGGCAGGATTTAACAAAGTATTTGGTTATTACCTTGAAATAACTAAATCCTATTACAATCTGGTTCCGGATTATTATATAAGAAAGCAAACATTGGCCAATTGCGAAAGATTTATAACTAATGAACTCAAAGAAGTTGAGGCTACGATTTTAGGTGCGGAAGAAAAAAGCGTCAGTCTTGAGTATGAAATTTTTATAAAAATCCGGGACGAAATTTCAATACACATTCCCAGGATTCAAAAAACCGCACAAAGTATAGCAACTGTGGATGTTTTATGGTCTTTTGCCAAAACAGCCTGTGAAAATAATTACATCTGCCCAGAAGTGACGGATGACAACGAAATACATATAGTAAACGGTCGTCATCCATTAGTCGAAAAGATGGTGTCTTATAATTTGTTTGTTCCAAACAATACGCATCTTGATAATTGCGAAGAGCGAATGATGATCATCACAGGGCCTAATATGGCAGGCAAAAGCACTTATTTAAAACAGGTTGCCATAATCGTTATCATGGCACAGATTGGAAGTTTTATTCCTGCCGATAAAGCTCAAATCGGCATCGTAGACAGGATTTTCACACGTGTCGGAGCATCGGATGATCTGACTTCAGGGCAAAGCACTTTCATGGTCGAAATGAACGAGGTTGCCAATATATTGCATAACGCTACTTCCAGAAGCTTACTGATACTTGACGAAATAGGGAGAGGGACAAGCACTTTTGACGGACTTAGCATAGCTTGGGCAGTTATCGAACACATAAACAAACAAAAGACACTTCGAGCAAAAACCCTTTTCGCCACACATTACCATGAGTTAACAGAGCTTGAAGGCAAGCTTACAGGAATCAAAAATTACTGCATATCAGTAAAAGAGCAAGGCGATGATATTATTTTCTTAAGGAAAATTATAAGAGGCGGCGCTGACAAAAGTTTTGGGATACAGGTAGCAAAACTTGCGGGTTTACCGGAACCTGTTATAAAGCGCGCTACTGAAATATTAAAGAAGCTTGAAGAAGCGGATATTAATAATCTGAATCGCGGGAAAAGGAAAAAATCCGCGGAGCAATTGAGCATATTTGAGATAAAAAGGTCAGCTGTTGAGGAAGAACTGGCAAAACTTGACGTATTTTCCATAACTCCGATGGAAGCTATGAATTTGCTCTATTCTTTATCAATCAAAGCAAAATCGGGGCTTGAAAGGGGGAGGAATGTTGATCCGGGTACTGAACTCGTTTTTGATAAATCAGATAGCGGCAGGAGAAGTTATTGAGCGCCCTCTTTCAGTAGTCAAAGAGCTCGTTGAAAACTCAATTGATGCGAACAGCACTTCAATTGTCGTGGAAGCTAAAGAAGGCGGTTTGTCTTACATTCGTGTAACCGATAATGGCGACGGAATGGATGAAAATGACTGTATCCTTTCTTTTGAGAGGCATGCCACGAGCAAAATAACATCCGGAAGCGATCTTGAAAGAGTAAGTTCATTGGGATTCAGGGGAGAGGCTTTGGCAAGCATAGCTGCGGTATCTCAGGTAGAAATGTTTAGTTGCTTTAACGAAAATGCTATGGGTACGAATATATTGTGCCATGGAGGGAAAATAATCTCTAAAAAGGGTTATGGTTGTCCTAAAGGAACCGGCATAATTGTGCGCAACTTATTTTACAATGTTCCCGCAAGGCTTAAATTCCTAAAATCCACAAGAGCCGAAGCTTCAGGAATTGCAGAGCTTATGAGCAGACTGATTTTGAGTCGTCCCCAAGTTTCTTTCAAATATATTTATGATGATAAAATAGTGTTCACTTCGCCAGGTGACGCAAGTTTACTGTCGGCAATTACCGGCGTTTATGGTGTGCATATTAAAAATGAAGTAATCAAGATTCAAAAAGACGATAAAAGCAAAAGCATTTCCTTATATGGATATATAGGGAAATCATCGATTGCGCGGAAAAATAGAAATCATCAGACATTCTATATAAACGGAAGGTATGTTAAGAACTACATGCTTTCAAGCTGTGTAGGAGAAGCTTTCAAATCTTATCTTCCCACCAATCATTTTCCGTGGGCAGTATTGAGTTTGTCCATTCCTTATGAAACGGTCGACGTAAACGTTCATCCGGCAAAAACCCAAGTGAGGTTCAAAGATGAACGACACGTTTACCAAACTGTTTTTAAATGGCTAAGGGAAGCATTAGATGCGGATAATACCATTACAGCTACTGATGGAGAAGCGTTAAAACTGCATGAATCAAGCTCAAAACCAAAATCCGACACTCCCATATTATACGATTATCCTTATTCGTCTAATGCAAAAGTAGCCGAGAGTGTGGCTGATGTAAAGCTGCCTGTCCAAAATTATAAACCTTTTGACTCTGCTGATGAAGCAAAAATGGACAGTATAACTTTGAGGGATATTAGTTTGATCGGCTCGGCTTTTAATACTTACTTAATTGCGCAGGGTGAAAACGATATGTATTTGCTCGATCAACATGCCGCACATGAACGTATGCTTTATGAAAAGTACAAAGATGAACTGGCTTTTAAAAAAGTAAGCGTTCAACTATTGCTATCTCCTCTGATTATCGAAATTGGAGAAGCAGAACAGTTATGTTTGGCTGAATTGATAGCTGCAATGGGAAACTCAGGCTTTGATATTGCGATGTTTGATTTACGTTCAGTAGCAATAAGGGGGATTCCTTCTGTTCTGTCCGGCGTTGATGTTAAAGATTTCTTCCTAGATCTGATGGATGCGATGCACTTGAATCCATATGTTGATCATGATTTCAGACTGGAGCAGATTATTAAGCTTTCATGTAAAAAGGCGGTTAAAGCAAGCAGTCCTTTATCAAACATGGAAATGCTTTATATTCTGGATAGTATTATAAAGAAGCGGATTCCTTCGACGTGCCCTCATGGAAGGCCTATTATAGTTTCCATATCAAAAAACGAGCTGGAAAGCAGGTTTAAAAGAAAGTGACTTTGGGAGGTTTAATGGACAAGAAACCTTTGGCAGTCATCGTCGGGCCGACTGCTTCAGGCAAAACTAAAGTTTCAATATCGCTTGCAAAGATCATGCGAGCCGAGATAATATCGGCGGATTCAATGCTAATTTATAAATACATGGATATTGGAACCGCCAAACCGATATTAACCGAGAGAGAAAACGTGCCGCACCACTTGATCGATATTTTAGAGCCTTGGCAGGAATTCAGCGTCGCACAATATCAAAAAATAGCCTTAAGGACAGTAGATGATACGCATGAACGAGGATTTCTTCCGATTTTGGTCGGCGGAACCGGGTTATACATAAATTCCGTCATATATCCCATGAATTTTGCTGATGCCGGATATGACCCCGCATTAAGAGCCAAAATGTTGGAGGATTTAAAAAAGTACGGCACACATTATCTGCATGAACGGCTTAGGAATATTGATCAAGTAAAGGCGGACGCAATTAATCCCAATGACACAAAGAGGATAATGCGAGCTCTCGAAGTATACCAATTGACAGGCAGACCAATGTCTCTTAATTCTCAGGATAATTATAGGAACGAATCAAGCTTTAGCCTGGCTATTGTTGGACTTAATATGGAACGAACAAAACTTTATCAGAATATTAATCGACGCGTTGATAAAATGTTTGAGAATGGTTTGGTTGAAGAAGTCAAAACACTTAAAAATATGGGATGTAAAGCATGTATGCAATCCATGCAAGGGTTAGGATATAAACAGGTGCTTGAGTACCTGGAAGGCAGGATGAATATTTCAGAAACTATAGAACTTATAAAACGAAACACCCGAAGGTATGCAAAACGTCAATTGACCTGGTTTAGGAGAGATAAGCGAATCTATTGGGTAAATATCGATGACGTTGAGAATGCACAAGATATTGCAGAAATCAGCGCGTCACATTTAAGGAGAATTTTTACTTCAAACCGGGAAGGATATAGTATATAATTACAAATGAAAATTCAGGAAAGGCGGTAAAAAATAATGGCTTTTAAAGGGATCGTTTTACAGGACTCGTTTTTGAACCAAATCAGAAGAGAACAGGCGCAAGTGACAGTCCATCTCACTAATGGATACCAATTCCGCGGATTGGTGAAAGCATTTGACAATTTCGTTATCTTACTGGAGGTAGACAGAAAACAGATTATGATCTATAAGCACGCTATTTCAACCGTTTCTCCGGCAAAGTTTATCAATATTTCGGCTGATCCTGTCAGCGAAATTGCCGACTCCTAAACTCTTACATATTCATTATGACACTTTATCGATATTTGAAGGATAATATGGGCATTGATGGAAATACATACGAATTAATAATCAGTGCCCATAACGATGTTACTAAATATTTTGATATACACGAGCATTTAGCTGAATATCACCAGGCGAGATTGCTTGATGCGATGAATGAATGCAAAATAAGTGGAAGGCATTTTGCCCCTACTTCAGGTTACGGATATGGAGATGAGGGACGTGATATGCTTGACAGGCTCTTCGCATCTGTGTTTGGAGGCGAGGATGCGATTGTACGCGTGCAGTGGGCATCCGCTACACATGCCCTTAATGATTGCATGTTTGCAATGTTAAGACCAGGCGAAGCAATGCTTTCCATCACAGGAAAACCGTATGACACTCTGGACAAGACAATCGGATTAGGAGAACCTTATGTGTGCGGTTCACTTAAAGATTGGGGAATAGGTTATTACCAGACGGATTTAACACCGGATGGAAACATTGATTTATCAAAAGTAGCGACCTTATTGGATGTAGAGAAAATAAAGCTCTTATTGATTCAACGTTCGGGAGGGTACAACCGCAGACCATCAATTACGATTGAAAAAATGCAGACTGCTATAGATTTCATAAAATCGAAACGTCCCGACATATGTGTGCTGGTTGACAATTGCTACGGTGAATTTACTGAAAATAAAGAACCATGCCCTGCAGGAGCAGATCTCGTAGTCGGCTCCCTTATAAAAAATCCCGGCGGAGGACTTGCACCGACAGGAGCATATGCTGTCGGTACAAAGCAAGCAATAGAACGTCTTTCCTGTACTTTCACAACTCCGGGGCTGGGCAAAGAAATCGGTTCGTATGCAGCGTCATACACTCCTTTTTATCAAGGCTTGTTTTTAGCTCCGCATGTTGTATCTCAGGCAATAAAAGGTGCTATTTTGACGGCTAAGGTATTCGCGTCATTAGGCTACAAGGTTTTTCCGCTTCCGCAGGACAAACGTTCGGATATCATACAGTCGATCGAATTTAACAACGCTGACGAATTGATTGCGTTTTGCCGGGCAATCCAAGCCGCCTCACCTGTTGACGGTCATGTGATGCCGTATCCGTGGGACATGCCAGGTTACAGCCATAAGGTCATAATGGCGGCGGGTACTTTCGTACAGGGAGCTTCAATTGAATTAAGCGCGGATGCGCCCATAAAAGAGCCCTACATAGCGTTCATGCAAGGCGGATTAACGTACGCTCATGTCAAAATAGCGCTTATTCGTGTGGTTCAATCCTTGAAAAAACAAGGATACATACCGCGATAAGGCTTAAGGTTTTAAATTCAAACTTCAAAGCAATGCTATGATCGGTGAGAGGCGTTATAACTTAATTATCATTGTAAGAATCTGAACACACCGATAACCTTACCCAATATCGTCACATCATAAACAATTATTGGCTTCATAATAGGATTTTGCGGCTGAAGCCTTATATGGTTGTTTTCTTTGTAAAAAGTTTTTATTGTTGCCTCGTCTTCAATAAGCGCAACAACAATGTCACCGTTTTTCGCATGCTGCTGTTGCCTTACCAAAACATAGTCGTTGTCAAAAATACCAGCGTTTATCATGCTGTCCCCTTTGACAGAGAGCATAAACATGTCACTGTTGTCAACATAATCAAGAGGAATAGGAAAGGTGTCTTCAATATTTTCAACCGCCAGTATCGGCAGTCCTGCAGTGACCTTGCCAACCACAGGGACATGAATGATTTCTTTTTTTGGCATATGTTTGTCGCTGTCAAGTAATTCAATAGCTCTGGGCTTTGTAGGATCCCTTCGTATCAAACCTTTCTTTTCAAGACGATCGAGATGTCCGTGCACTGTTGAAGGCGATCTTAAATTGACAGCATCACATATTTCTCTTACGGAAGGGGGATAGCCTTTGTTTTCAAGCTCCCTTTTTATGAACTTCAATATATTGTCCTGTTTATCGCTTATAGATTTTTTTCTGTTCATTAATCATACCTCCAGAATAATATCAGTATAACACGGATTAGTGCGTAAATCAAACATATGTTCGTAAAAGGGTGCAAACTCCGTAAGTATTTTAAAAGTATATGTTGTCCTTGCAGAAGTTCTTGACAATTGAATATAAATAATGCATACTAATGCATATAACATTGTGTATAAGCGAAGGGAGATAAGATGATTTCATGAGAACTACCTTAAATATTGAGAACCAACTATTTGAAAAAGCGGAGAAGTTAACTGGTATTAAAGAGAAGACTTCTTTGGTCAGGCTTGGTCTCGAAGCATTGATTGCCATGGAAAGCGGCAAGAGACTTGCAAAACTTGGGGGAACAGAGAAAGAACTAAAGATGATCTACCGAAGAAGAACGGGAGAAGAATAGATGATACTTGTTGATACATCGGTGTGGGTAGCGCATCTGCATGACGGAAACATCGACCTTGAGAAATTATTGAATAACTGCAATGTCGCAACTCATGAATATATCATCGGAGAAATTGCATGTGGAACTCTCAAAAATAGAGCCAAAATAATTTCTTATCTAAATGCACTTCCTATGGCGACCCCCGCGAAACATGACGAAGTAATGTATTTTATTGAGAATCATTGCCTGATGGAAAAAGGGCTAGGGTACATTGATATGCATTTGCTTGCTGCAGCTTTCTTATCAAATATTCCTCTATGGACGTTTGATAAGAAAATGAGCGAGATAGCTTCGTCGCTGGAAGTAGCTTATGACAGCTGATAAAATCCAAATTTTTAGAATGTCAAATATTCGAAAGGGGATCAGAAGGCATGAATAAAGAAAATACCGACGATAATGTCAGGCGCGGCGCGTGGGAGAAAATGAAATTTGATTCAAATGATGGTGGGAATAAAAAAAAGTATAATACCGGAGCTTTACTATGGCTGGCTGTTGGCATAGTTGTTTTTTTATGGCTTGCTACAGGCGTTTATACCGTAGGACCGGGGGAAGTGGGAGTCATAAGACAATTTGGCAGATTTACAGAAAAAACAGGACCCGGGCTTAATTATCGCTTCCCATGGCCGATTCAGGTTGTCGATGTCGTGAATATTTCAGCGGTTAGAAGATCCGAGATAGGATTCAGGACAGTTGAAGCACCAGGCAGAGCGACCGAACAGTTACGTGTAACAGAAGAGTCCATGATGCTGACAAGCGACAAAAACATCGCAGATGTGCAAGTATTGGTGCTTTATCAGGTGAAAGATGCGCCTTTATATCTTTTTGGCGCGAATGATCCTGAAAGGTTTTTAAGAGTAAATACTGAGATTGCACTTCGCAGTGTCGTGGGGGGATTTAATATTGACCATATAATGACGGTTGGTCGAGCGGAAGTTGAAGCAGGAACATGGAACTTCTTGCAGGTTTTGATGGATGATCATAATACAGGTTTGCACATAGTAGGCATTGAGTTACAGACAGTTGATCCTCCGGATGAAGTAAGAGAGGCCTTTTATGAAGTGGTCAGAGCTAAGGCTGATGAGGAACGTCTGAAAAGGGAAGCGGAAGGATATGCGCTTGACGTTGTACCACGTGCCCGAGGTGATGCTACGAGGATAATACAAGCAGCAACCGCTTATAAGGAGGAGAGAATTTTAATCGCAGAAGGAGAAGCTGAAAAGTTTATATCTATACTTGAAGAATATCGATTGGCTCCCGAAGTGACAAGAAAACGCCTTCATCTTGAAACGATTGAAAGAACTCTCGCCGATGCGGAGAAATTTATTATAGATCCTAATGTGGGAGGCAGTCTAACGCCCCTGTTACCGATTGCCGATTTTGGCTTAGAAGCCGAGGAGGAAGAAAATGAATAGAAAATTGATATCCTCAATACTTGCTTTCGTTATAGCAATAGTACTGCTATTCGTATTAATTCCGTCCTTTTTGTTTATAGTCGATGAAACCGAGCAGGTTATTATTCTTCAGTTTGGCGAATATATAAGGACTATTGACGAACCGGGACTGCATATCAGGGTGCCTTTCATGCAAAGTGTTGAAAGAATGGAAGCAAGAATACTTATCGGGGATGCGCCTGCTATGGAGTTTATCTCCCTCGACAAGGAGAGACTCTTGATTGATACGTATACCCGCTGGCAGATTGTTGACCCGCATCTTTTTTTCATGTCAGTTCGCGATGAACATGGCGCCGCTGCAAGAGTCAACAGTATTGCGATATCAAAACTAAGAGAGGTTATTGCCACTTACAATCTTTGGGATATAATAAGCGTACAAAGAGAGCATATAATGCAAATTGTTGGGCAAGGCGTAAACGAATTAGCTATGAGAGATTTTGGCATTGAAGTTATCGATGTAAGAATGAAAAGAGTTGATCTTCCTGCGGGAGTTCAGGAAGCTGTTTTTGCTCGAATGAGAGCCGAACGCGAAAGAATTGCCAAAGAGCATCGTGCGATCGGCGCAGAAGTAGCCATGCAGATAAGAGCGGAATCAGACAGACAAGTGACGATACTTCTTGCAGAAGCCGAAAAGCAAGATAGAATACTAAGAGGACAAGGAGAAGCGAGGGCAACTTCCATATACGCCGAAGCTTTTAACCAGGATCCGGAACTTTATAATTTCTTGCGTTCATTGCAAGCTTACGAAAGATTTTTAGCTCGGGATGCAACTCTTGTCTTAGGATCGGATTCAGAGCTTTTCAGATTTCTTGAAGACGGCAAAAGATAGTATTAAAAGAATCTCATAATTAAACCTACAAAGAGCAAATGCCTACCTGAGGGAGGCATTTTGTTTTGCCTCCAAATTATGCGACCATATACCTATTGTCAACTAAAAGCAAGCCGAGTACAATAACAATATATAGTATATAGTGATTTTACACATACAACAGGAGGGGTATTATGCCGATTAATAAGATACAAAAGAGAAATGGTGAGATAGTAGACTTTGATCCGACAAAGATTAAGGATGCAATTTTTGCCGCGGCAAAAGCAGTAGGAGGAAAAGACGAACAAAGGGCTGAGCATCTCGCAGATATGGTTGTGGACATAATCAAAGAGACTTTCGGAGCGGGAATCCCGTCGGTTGAGGATATACAAGATATTGTGGAAAAAATTCTAATAGAAGAAGGTCACGCAAAAACTGCCAAAGCATACATACTCTATAGGAAAAAGCGCGAGGAATTGAGAGAAGTCCGCAATTTGTTCATGGATGCCGAAAAGATGATTGAAGAATACATAAATCTTGAGGATTGGCGCGTCAACGAGAATGCTAATATGGGATTTTCGCTGCAAGGACTCAACAATCATATAGTTGAGGGAATAAGTGCAAAGTATTGGCTTAATAAAATATATCGAAAGGAATTAAGAGACGCGCATATAAAAGGTGACATTCATATTCATGATTTAGGACTTCTTGCCCCTTACTGTTGCGGATGGGATCTTGAATCATTCCTGATGGAAGGTTTTAAAGGTGCGAAAGGGAAAGTCGAATCAAAACCTCCCAATCATTTTGAATCCGCATTAGGACAGTTGACAAATCTTCTCTTTACGCTTCAGGGAGAAGCTGCAGGTGCACAGGCAGTTTCAAGCCTCGATACATATATGGCTCCATTTATCCATTATGATGGGCTGAATTACACCCAAGTAAAAAAAGCGATACAGCGCTTTATATTCAACTTAAATATACCAACAAGAGTTGGATTTCAAACTCCATTTACAAACATAACACTCGACATAGCGCCGCATCCGTTACTTAAAACGCAAGCGGCTATCATAGGCGGCAAACTTATGGACAAGTCTTACGGCGAGTTCCAAAAAGAAATGGATATGTTCAACAGCGCTTTTTGTGAAGTTATGCTTGAAGGCGATGGGGCAGGGAGAGCGTTTAGCTTTCCTATACCTACAATAAATATAACTCATGACTTTCCGTGGGAATCGCCGGTTGCGCAAGCAATCATGGAAATGACCAGAAAATTTGGCACTCCATATTTCGCGAATTTTTTAAACTCAGATCTTTCGCCTGAGGACATACGTTCCATGTGCTGTAGATTAAGGCTTGACAACAGAGAATTAAGAAGGAGAGGCGGAGGGCTTTTCGGGGCTAATCCGCTAACGGGGTCTATAAATGTAGTAACAATAAATATGGCGAGAATTGGGTATACTACAAAGTCACCTGAACAGTTTAAAAGAAGAATACGAAAATTGATGGAGTACGCAAAAGAGATTTGCGAAACAAAGCGTATGGTTCTTGAGAGATACATGGAAGCGGGATTATATCCTTATTCGCGTTATTTTTTGGAAGGCGTAAAAAAAGCTACCGGCGAATATTTTAAAAATCATTTTTCGACCATAGGTATTAATGGTATGAACGAAGCCTGCGTTAATATGTTTGGACAGGACATAACAACAAAGCGAGGAAACGAATTTGCCGTGGAAATTATGGATTTTATGAATCGGGTCATGCAGATTTTCCAGGAAGAAACAGGTAGTTTATGGAATCTTGAAGCTTCACCCGCCGAAGGTACCGCTTATCGTTTCGCTCGTCTCGACAAAAAAATGTACCCTAAAATCTATACAAAAGGCGAAAGTGAGCCATATTACACCAATTCAACTCAATTACCGGTAGACTATACTCTTGATGTTTTTGAAGCATTAGAGCTTCAGGAGAAATTGCAGTCGCTCTATACAGGGGGAACGGTGTTGCATTGTTTTATTTCAGAAGAAATTGAAAATGCCGAAACATGTAAAATTTTAGTAAAAAGAATAATGGAGAACAGTAAAGTGCCGTATATCACAATTACTCCTACATTCTCAGTATGTCCGGATCATGGTTATATTTCCGGTGAGCACTCCAAGTGTATTAAGTGCGGCAAGGAAACCGAATTGTGGACAAGGGTAGTTGGTTTTCATAGACCGGTGCAGGCTTGGAACAAGGGTAAAAAAGAGGAATTTAAACAGAGACTTGAGTTCTCGGTAAGTAAAAGCCTAGACAGGGCAGAAGTATTATGCTGATTGCAGGTATTGTCAAATCGTCCGTGATAGATTATCCCGGTACCATTTGTACTGTGCTTTTTACCGGAGGGTGTAATTTGAGCTGCGGATATTGTCACAATCCGGAGCTTATCAATTTCGCTGGAATTCCATTGAATGGAGCTGAAATACTCGATTTTCTTGAAAGACGCAGGAAATTTATCGATGCGGTATGTATATCCGGAGGCGAGCCGTGCATACAACAAGGATTATACGAATTTATTGAAGTATTAAAAGCGAAGGGTTTCAAGATAAAGCTTGATACCAACGGAACACGTCCGGATGTTTTAGAACGTCTTGTAAGATCACAATTGCTGGATTACATAGCTATGGATGTAAAAGCGCCTTTTAGAAAGTATCATAGTGTAACGGGAGCATTTGTCGATATCAATGCGATTAAACGAAGTATTGGGCTTATAAAAGAAATTAGTGTGGAATATGAGTTTAGAACAACGTTATGCAAGCCTATAATTGAGAAGGAGGATATAATTTCTATTGCCAAAGGTATCAAAGGCGCTAAAAGTTACTATCTTCAACAATTTAAACAAAGCAAAAAAGATGATTGCGAACTTGGCAATTATGCTTCTTATGATACAGATGAGCTTAAAGATACAATGGAAGTAATAAAGGATTGGTTTAAAAATTGTTCTATACGGGGTTAGTATTCTTAAAGAAATAAACAATTTACCTCTTGACGGCGAACATGTGTTCTTATATAATAAACTTACACAGAACATATGTTCGTACAAAGGGGAGAGATACATGAGAAGATGGGGCAGAAAGTCGGAAATACGTATAAAATCCAGGTTAAGACTTGTTATCTTTCTTAGCGTCATGGCTTTAGCGATGCTTTTGTTGGTGTTGTCACCTCTTTTCAACAGGGGACAGGCGATGACGCCGACACACTTCAAAACTTATTTTGTAGCGGAAGGGGACACCCTTTGGGAGATAGCTAAGCTTACCTTGCCTGACAACACCGATGTTAGAGATTACATAAGCGAAATCAGGAAAGTAAACTATTTGGATGACGCAAACATAAGAGTAGGACAGAAATTAATGATCCCCGTCCGGTAATCGATTATCAGAAGAATCACGAAGTTTTACAGCCTTGGCAGCCATACGACGTTTTGTATCGCTTATTGCGGCATAGTGTTTTTTAGTGGTATTGACGTCTCTATGGCCTAATACATCGGCAACCAGATAAATATCTCCGATTTCATTATATAAACTTGTGCCATATGTGCTGCGTAGCTTGTGAGGAGATATCTTCTTAAGAGGCGCTGCCGAAGACGCGTATTTTTTAACTAAGTCCTGAACTGCGCGATTCGATATCCGTTTTTTTTGAATTGATAAAAAAAGCGCTTCCTCATGTCCGGACAAGGCATTGATGTTTTTTCTTTCAGTCAGATAATCGAATAGCGCAATTTCTACTTCATCGCTAAAATATAGTATCGTCTGATTTCCGCCTTTGCGTGTGATTCTAAAGCCATTAACCTGAAAGTCAACATCGTTAATGTTAAGTCCAACGCACTCACTTATACGGATTCCGGTTCCTAGAAATAGGGTAAGTATGGCAATATCCCTTAAACGTGTCATTTTATGATAACTTTTCTGATGTTGTGTCAGAGAAGTACCAGATTCAACGTAATCAAGCAGGGTGGCAACTTCGTCCGGTTCAAGCCTTATGACAGGTTTTTCATGAATTTTAGGCATATCGACAAGCTGAGCGACATTTTTACTCACCAGTCCATTTTTAAAAAGATAAGATATGAGCGATCGCAGGGTTGAAACTTTACGAGCTTTTCCTGATTGATGGTTTTCGTGTTCAATTTCAGGCGTTTCAGGTCTGGAATAGTAGTTTAAGTATTCGAGAAACATCTCGATATGTACGGCTTTGATATTTTCAATTGATGCAAGAGTAATAGCCGATGGCGTGATACCATTAAAATCATCAATTTCCAAAGTTAAAAACTCAAAAAAAAGTCTTAGGTCATATGAGTAGCCTATACGTGTTAAAATGGAAGTATTATGCTCGATTCCGCGAAAAAAATCACGGCAAAAGCTGGGAAGACACTTCATAATCTGTCTTAATTTTCTTGTATTCAGCTGTTCTTGTTTTTGATTATGAGTAGCGGAAGATGACAAGTGATTTCCTCCTCAACAAATCACTACAGCGATAAAATTTAACTATGTTCATACATTTCGCTGTAAGAAAGACAATGATAGCATACCAATAAGTCCGATTCACAGAACTGATGCGCAAGATATTGTTGTTGGGTAGTTATCATACAATACCATTATTAAAGTAGGAGATCTGTCCCATCGATAGAACCGTCCCCATTATTGGAACTCTTCGCTAAAGCTTCATTTAGCGCATAGTTATTTCTGATTACTACAAAGATTCTTGACCTGAATCTCATTACTATCCTTCAGTTGAATACCCCCTTCCTTTATCGCTTTGCGGGCAAGCTTATCGCAACGGTTATTTATTTCGTTATCCGAATGTCCTTTGATCTTATGCCACTCCAAATCATGTTTTGTCTCTAATTCAATCAGTCTTTGCCATAAATCCTTATTAGCTACAGGTTCTTTTTTGTAGGTAATCCAGTTGTTGGTTTGCCACTTGTTAACCCAATTCTTACTAAACGCATTGAATGCATACGCGCTGTCTGTGTAAATTTTTACTATACATGAATCCTTTAGAACTTCAATAGCTTTTATAATAGCCATAAGCTCCATGCGATTATTGGTTGTTTGCAGTTCATAGCCGTAAATTTCCTTCTCAATGCCGTTATAAATCAGAATCGCTGCCCAACCTCCCGGTCCGGGATTTCTGCTGCATGCTCCATCGGTGTATACTTCAACTGTCTTCACGAGTCATCTCCAAGGATCTCAAAGCAGTCGATCGTATTGCGTCCATTACTATTCCTCTAAATCCATTTAATTCCAATGAATGTACTCCGTGAATAGTTGTTCCTCCGGGGGTGCAAACCATATCTTTAAGTTCTCCAGGGTGTTTATTTGATTCTACAAGTAATTTTGCAGAACCAAGAACAGTCTGAGCAGCCAGCCTGTAAGCTTGATTTCTTGGAATCCCCATCATTACTCCACTATCAGCCATAGCTTCTATCAACATAAAAATAAAAGCAGGGCTACTGCCGCTTATAGCTGTGACAATGTCCATAAGATCCTCGTTTACTTCTTCAATCTTTCCAAAAGCTAACAATATACTCTTTAATTGAATTATTTTCTTCTCCCCTAAACCGTGATTTGTACTAATAGCGGTCATTCCTTCTTCAACCAAACAAGCAATATTTGGCATCGTTCGTACGACCTTACAGATGCTTTGAGTTTTTTCTTTAATAAATTCTGTTGTTATGCCGGCTGCAACAGATATAAGTATGTGGTCTTTTGATAGCAAATGTGATATTTCCTCTAAAACGGCTGAATAGATATTGGGCTTTATTGTGAGAAAAATCATCGTGGCTTTTTCAACGACACATCGATTATCACCAAGCACGGTAATACCGGTTTTCACCCTAAGTTCAGATAGCTTTGACGTATCGGTATCAAAGGCAAATATCTGCTCAGGCTCAATCAGCTTACGTTTAAGTATGGCATTTATCATAGCCGATGCAATATTTCCTGTTCCTATAAATCCAATGCTGTGTTTTGAAATGCCAAATGACATATTTGACCTCCTCAATGAAATACTGTTGACATTAGTTACAAGATATAATACCATATATTTAATTTAGGGGAGTAGCTCAATTGGCAGAGTAGTGGTCTCCAAAACCATTGGTTGCGGGTTCGATTCCTGTCTCCCCTGCCACAACAAGACGGATAATGTTTAGACTTTAAGTTCCGCATTATCCGTTTTTTCATGTCCATACCCCGCAAGGATTGGTTTTACATGTTCTTCCACGAATTCATCCACCTGCTGAGGGGCTCTGCCTATAAATCTTACCGGATTCAAGCTTTCTTCCAGCTCAGACCGACTAATTTTAAATGCGGGATCTTTTGCTACCAAATCCAATAAGCAATTTTCTTCACCTTTTAGTTTTATTAGTTTTGTCGCTTCCATGGAATGCTGTCGCAACTTTTCGTGAAGTAACTGCCTGTCCCCTCCCCTCTTTACAGCTTCCATCAATATGTGCTCAGAAGCCATAAACGGGAGTTCATCGCGTACTCTTCTTATTATAACATTAGGATATACAATCAATCCTTTTGCAACATTCATGTAAATGTTTAAAATAGCGTCAGCAGCGAGAAAAGACTGCGGAATGACAATCCTTCTGTTTGCCGAATCATCCAAGGTTCTTTCAAGCCATTGCGTTGACGCTGTCATGGCCGGATTTAATGAATTTATAATAACAAATCGCGCTATAGATGTCATTCTTTCAGCTCTCATGGGATTCCGCTTATATGGCATTGCCGAGGAGCCAATCTGAGAGGCTTCAAAGGGTTCTTCCAATTCCTTAAGGCCTTGCAGCAAGCGCAGATCGCAACTGAACTTACCCACGCTTTGAGCTATGGAGCTTAAAAGATTGAGAATGCGACTGTCAATCTTTCTTGAATAGGTTTGGCCTGTTACCGGATATACCTTTTCGAACCCAAGCTTTTTGGCAATTTTACTCTCCAACAGCTTTACTTTTTCATGATCCTGGTTAAAAAGCGTAAGGAAACTCGCTTGTGTGCCTGTCGTACCTTTTACGCCTCTTAAGCGGATACTCGCGAATACTTGTTCCAGTTCTTCTAAATCAAGAATCATGTCATATATCCACAAACACGTTCTTTTGCCGACCGTAGTAAGCTGTGCAGGCTGAAAATGAGTAAAGCCTAAAGTTGGGATATCTTTATATTTGACAGCAAATTCTGTTAGTAAGGCAATACAGCTTATAAGTTTTTTCCTGATGAGCTCGAGTCCATAAAGCATAACCAAAATATCTGTGTTATCACCTACATAAGCGCTGGTTGCCCCGAGATGTATAATAGGCATGGCTAGCGGGCATTGTTCGCCGAATGCATGAATATGCGCCATAACATCATGCCTTAACTCCTTTTCCTTTTTAAAGGCAAAATCATAATTTATGTCATTCTGGAACGACTTCATTTGTTCCAGTTGTTCCTCGGAAATATTTATACCAAGCTCTTTTTGCGCTTCGGCAAGTACAATCCATAATTTGCGCCAGGTTTTAAATTTCTTGTCGTCAGAAAAATTTTCCGCCATTTCCTTGGAAGCGTAACGGGAAACTAAGGGGTTCTCGTACAAATTATGCATATAGGATAATTAGCTCCTTCAAAACTCTTTTTCTTTAAAGACTGTTATAGTTCAATTCAGCAGCTCAATAAATGACATGATTCTATCCAAGCCTTTTGTGATATTTTTGAGTGAAGTTGCGTAAGATAGCCTCACATATCCCTCGGCGCCAAATACAATTCCGGGAACTACCGCTACTTTTGCCATATCAAGGAGCGCTTCGGAAAACCCTAATGAACCGGTAATCTTTTTACCATTGATCGAGCTGCCAAATAGCCGATGTATGTTCATCATAACATAAAATGCTCCTTTTGGAAGAACACATGACACTAAAGGCATCTTGTTTATTCTCTCGACCATATAATCCCTTCTTGCTCCAAACTCGTCACGCATTCTGCACACCTCTTCTTTTGTACCGTTTAAAGCGGCACATGCGGCATATTGGGCTATGGAATTAGGGTTTGATGTCGAGTGGCTTTGAATATTGGTCATAATATCTATTATTTCACGTCCTGCAGCAACATAACCTATTCTCCAACCTGTCATTGCATAAGATTTAGACATACCGTTTACGGTTAACGTCAAATCATAAATCTCTTTGCCAAATGAAGCAATACTGTGATGTTTGGCATCATCGTAAAGTAATTCCTCATATATTTCATCCGATATGACAAGCAGATTATTTGCAACCGAAACTTCTGCAATTTGACGGAGCTCTGTTTCGCTGTAAGTGCTGCCGGTTGGATTGTTTGGACTATTAATGATCAAGGCTTTTGTCCTTTTTGTGATCGACTTCGATATATCTTCAGGTGATGGTTTAAACTTTTTACTTTCTTTGGACTCTATAAAAACAGGAACTCCATCAGCCATTCGTACCATTTCAGGATAGCTCAGCCAATATGGAGAAGGAATTAAAACTTCATCTCCAGGATTTAAAATCGCTTGAAAGATATTGTAAAGAGAATGCTTTGCACCGTTTGAGACAATAATCTGGTCAGGCTCATAAGATAATTGATTATCCTGTTTAAACTTACGGCATATTGCTTGTTTCAACTGCAATATACCTGCTACAGGCGTGTATTTAGTCAATCCTTTATCGATGGCTTCCTTTGCCGCATCAAGTATAAATTTTGGTGTGCCAAAATCAGGTTCTCCGGCTCCAAAGCCTACAACATCAACGCCTTCAGAGCTCATCTGTTTGGCCTTGGCATCAATCGATAATGTTAATGAAGGCGATATGGCAGAACTTTTTAGTGATAATTTCATATCTTCACGTCCTATGTCAATATATTGGACTGATTATAGCATGGTAAGCAGAATGCGTCCAGCCAATTTTAGCCTTTTACGATACATCTAAGAACAAATTTGCCCTATCGGGCAATCTTAAGGGACGGTGGACTAAGTGTCTACCGTTTCTCTTTTGAATACTAAAGTCCCTTCACATTCTGGGCAGATCAGGGTAGGCATACGAT
>Ga0209105_100150_pt1 | contig 24486 bp, 21 predicted proteins | sample SedPBSmetaG_FD_184158 | JGI IMG/M metagenome (GOLD analysis project Ga0209105, IMG submission 184158) | Freshwater sediment bacterial and archeal communities from Indian Creek, Illinois, USA to study Microbial Dark Matter (Phase II) -... | ecosystem: Environmental > Aquatic > Freshwater > Creek >...
GCCTTTTTTTATTATGCTTTTCAGCTCATCCACTTCCGATTTGGTCAATTTAACTGTGTAATGTATCATTTGTATGTTTTTATGCAAACATACAAAATAATTGCGTCATAACATACTTAACATTACACTACATTCGTTTTAGATCCAATGCTGCAGTTGTTGCCCGGCTTGATAGGAATTCCAATAATCTTTATTTTTCGGGAGTCGAAAAAATACCCCTTAGTGTTAGCAAAAATGTACAGATTTTCCCAAATAATCAGGAGGTGGTGCTGAAAAATAACCTCAATTTTGAATTTGATGGGCTGGTTGAGGCAGGATTGTTAAGTTTTTATGGTTTGGACTTCTTTTTCGACTACAAACAGTTTTATTTGGAGATGGGAGCCGTGGATTCTCTGATAATGAGGGTGGTACCCTTCGAGGATGACCCGGTTCAAAGGCGGGGGGCTGTCAGGATTGCTAATGTTCTGAGACAGTTAAATGGGAATTTGTTTATTGATGCTCCGGAAAACAAATCAGGGAGATTGCCTTTGCCTGCTTTCCCTTATTTTACAAGTTTTAATGAATCGTTCGTGCATTTCTCCGATGGTTTTCTCTCTACCAGAGATTTTGCACCAGGTGATTTATATTTCAAAATATTTCCCTTCATTTTGGAAAACATTCACCGTATCCGGGCCAATGAATTAGGGTTCGAGGGTGTGCTGGTTACTTCGGGAATTTTTCCGGAAGTGGACGATATTATTACCGTGCAGGAAGATTACACCTTGGGATTTGTTACCCAAAGCCCAGAACAAGGATTGCCTATCTATGGCGAGTTGGGCAATTTTGTCGGAGAATTGGCCTTGAATCCCTTAGGATTGAATATTACAGGAAATCTGAATATTTTGGGGGCCGAAATGACCGTTTCCGAGTTGTTGTTGTTTCCCGAAAGGGCCTCCGGAGTAGCCCAAAACCTCGTTATGAACCCCGGGGTATCGGCCAGCAAATTGTCTGTAACCGCCCAGATGGCCGATATACAAATAGATCCCTTTCAGGAAAATTTCAAAATCCAAAGCAGAGATAAGCCGATAGAGTTGTACGATGGGCAGGCTTTGTTAACAGGCAGCCTTACTCTGAACCCTGCAAGAAACACAGCACACGGAACCATTGTAACAGGCAACGGAAAATTTCGTTTCGATGATGCTGAATTGTATGCCCACCATTTCACATTCCAGGACTCTGAGCTTCATGTTTATAACAACCAAAATATCAGGGTATTGGAACATGCTGGATTCTCAGGGATGATGAACATGCAAACCCAACAGGCTGAGTTTGCTCCTTATGCAAACAATGCTAATTTGAAAATTTCCGGACCCGGGCTTTGGCTGCGCAATTTCTCCTATATCTGGAATTTGCAAACAGGCGTAGCATCCATTTCGGCAATTTCCCCAAATAGGGGTATTGCAGGCCTATCAGAGGTGGAATTACTCGATTTGCCACCATCAAGCAATGAAATAGGATTTGCTCAGCCCGAAAAAGCTTCACTGAGGTTTCACGCAGGTGCTGCCGAGTTCGATACACATACTCAACAATTCAAAGCATTTGATGTACCTTATCTTCCGGTTGCCGATGCAGCGGTTTTTCCTCCGGGGAATTATCTGGAGATTAATCCTGAAGGAAAGCTCCAGCCTTTTGAAAGGGCCTCCATCATTGCTTCAAAGCAAAACCGGTATCATCGTTTTTATAATGCTCGGGTGGAAGTGATCTCCGGTAACGATTTCCAGGCATCAGGGTATTATGATTTTGTAAATAACACAGGTACTTCCATCCCCCTTTTCTTTCATAATATTTCCCCCAACACCCGCCAAACGACATTTGCCGAAAAGGTTTTTGCCGATTCTATTCCTTTGCTGGTGCACGAAAGGATGATTTTTCAAGGCAGGATGCAAATACATGCCGACAGGCAGCTTGCTGATTTTAGGGGATATGCAAAAATTGTCCTGGATTGTGAAGGCTTTAACCCTGAATGGTTTAGCATTAATCAAGCTGTAAATCCACGGCAATTGATGGTTGAGGTGGGAGAGCAAACCCGCAGCACCACGAATAGGCAAATGAAAACGGGTTTGATGATTGCCATGGACAGTTTGCATGTGTATCCGGCTTTTCTATCCATGCCCAAGTCGTTTCGCGACAGGCCGGTTACGGTCGCAGGCGGCTATTTGACATTCAACTCCCAGTGGAACCGGTTTGAAGTAACCACCTCTGAGAAAATGGGCTACCGCGGTCTTCCTCATCAGTTGGTAACTATCAATGCTTTGACCTGTGTGATGGAAACCGAGGGCACCATTGATTTCGGAGTGGATTTGGGTAGAACCCGGCCTGAAAGCTTTGGCTTTGCAAGGCACAATCCCGAGGATCATTCAACTGAGTTGGAGGTGATTATTGGACTTCGGTTTTTATTTGCCGACAGGGCAATGCGTCAACTTTCAGAAACCATCCAAAGCATCCCTTTCATTAGGCTTAACCCCTCTACACGATTGCTACAGCAATTTTTTCGAACCACAAGTGAGAGTAATTTGGCGGATTTTCTCGCATCAGAAGCTTCCAATAATGGAAGCATCAGCAGGTTCCCGTCATCGCTTATGGAAGATAATTTACTTTTGTCGGCCAATTTGCGATGGGATAGTGTAACCCAATCATTTATTGCAGGTCAAAGTATTGGAGTGATGGCAACCGCCGGTCAGCAAATTTTTAAACAAATCCCTGCAAGACTTGAAATAAAAAATCAATCCAGGGGAGGCGATTCTTTTACCCTTCTGTTGTTGGGCAGGGAATCCACACAAAATTACTTGGGCAGTACCTGGTACTTTTTTCAGAAACGAAACAATGTTATGGCATCCTTGTCATCAAATCAAGAATTCAACGATGCAATAAGCAGAATGAATGTATCCCGAAGACGCTTGAGGCCCGGTGGCGGGCTGCCTTCTTATTCATTCATTCTCGCACCCTCAGCCAATATGTTTGAGTTTTTTAATTCCGGGCGTTCAGTTTCATTAATACAGTAACTTTTTACCAATTCCAAACCTTATGCAATTCGAACCTGTGCTTTTACTTTTTTTTCTTGCTGCTTATTTGTTGGGCTCCATTCCGACGGCAGTCTGGATCGGCAAAATATTTTACAATACGGATGTGCGCCAGCATGGTAGCGGAAACGCAGGTGCCACCAATGTGCTCAGGGTTTTGGGTACATTGCCAGGCGTTGTGGTACTGATTATTGATGCAGCTAAAGGTGCTATTGCCGTTTCATTAAGTTTTCTAAGCAGCCATCTGATATTGGATGAGCAATGGTTTAGCGCTTATCAGCTTATGCTTGGCTTTTTTGCACTTATCGGACATGTGTATCCTCTGTTTGCAGGTTTCAAAGGTGGGAAAGGCATTGCTACCTTGACAGGCATTCTGGTGATTTTGTTTCCTAAAGCCATGATCATCTGCTTTTCCATTTTCTTAGTATTGTTTTTGCTCACCAGGTATGTATCATTGGGATCCATTACAGCATCTTTGGTATTTCCGATTGCTGTAATCTGGCTTACTGGGCCTTCAACAATTCCTCAAATAGTATTTGCCCTGATTATTGCCGTGTTTGTTCCTCTTTCTCATCGTAAAAATATTGAACGGCTGCTGAAGGGAACTGAAAACAAGATTGTTTTCAAAAAAAATATGAAGGCATAGCATTACCTTATTTTCATTAACTTTGTTTGATTAGCAAAAGTCAGGTTACTATGGTAAAAGAACTTATTAAACCTTCCCACCAACAGGATGAGTCTTTGCACCTGGAGCGCAATCTGGTAGTGCACAACGACGATGTGAATACCTTTGATTTTGTTATCCAAACCCTGATTGAGGTATGTGGACATGATACTTTGCAGGCAGAGCAATGCACACTAATCATTCATTACAATGGTAAATGCTCTGTAAAAAAGGGCAGTTATGAAAGCTTGAAACCCATGCGCACTGACATTCTCGAAAGAGGAATCAACGCCACAATTGATTGATGGATGATTTGCGGATAACATTTTTTTAGAAAAATTTTTTGAAAAATTTACTTTCAGATGAACACAGGAGTTTTTTTTTACCGCCGGACTCACTACATAATTGCCCTTGTAATATTGATTATGGTGGGTTCCTGTGCCCGGGTTCCTATTACCGGACGCAGGCAATTAAGCCTTTTGCCTGAAAGTATGCTCGTAAATATGGCCTTCACAAGCTATCAGGAGTTTATGGCTACCAATGCACCGCTGCCCGACAATGATCCACGCGTTCAAAGGGTGCGTGCAGTGGGCGAGCGGATTTCCCTGGCAGTGCATCAATACCTTACCGAACATGGCGAACCCGAAAGGATTGCGAGCCTTCAATGGCAGTTTAATGTTGTGGAGAACGAAACCATTAATGCCTGGGTTATGCCAGGGGGGAAGGTGATGTTCTATACAGGTATTTTGCCTCTTATGCCTTCCGATGATGACCTTGCAGTTGTGATGGCTCACGAAGTAGCCCATGTGATTGCCCGCCATGGCAACGAGCGCATGAGCCAGCAATTGGTGGTTATGCTGGGTGCAGTCTCTCTTGAGGTAGCTCTCTTGGAAAAACCGGAAGAAACCCGAAATCTATTTTTGCTTGCATACGGTGTAGGGGGACAATTGGGAACCCTCGCCTACAGTCGTCGCCATGAGTTGGAAGCCGACAGGCTGGGAATGATTTTTATGGCAATGGCAGGATATAACCCCGAAGCTGCAGTAACATTCTGGGAGCGCCTGCATGCACATGCTGGCGGGTCAGAACCTCCCCAGTTTTTGAGTACACACCCAACAAGTGCCACCCGCATAAATGCTGCTCGGCAATTTGTTCCTGAAGCAATGCAATTCAAAAGAACTCAATAAAACTCAATAAAACTCAATAAAACTCAATAAAACTCAATAAAACACTATATGGATCTAACCTTAATAATTGGCCTGATAATCATTGGGATAATTTTCCTTCTGCTCGAAATTTTGGTAGTACCTGGCATTTCAGTAGTTGGACTCGTTGGAGCTGGACTCTTGGTTGTTGCGGTGGTATCGGCATTTGTGTCCTATGGACCTGTTGCCGGGGCTATTACCCTGATGGGTGCATTGGTTGCCAGCGCTTTGGCCTTGGTATTGGCATTAAAATCAAATACCTGGAAAAAGGCAATGCTGCATACCGAAATCAAAGGAAAGGTAAATGTGATTGACGCTGATAAATTAAAGCCCGGAGATGAAGGCATTACAATTACAAGGCTGAATCCTATGGGCAAAGCAAGCATACATGATGAGTTTTACGAGGTTACCTCTGCCGATAACCTCATAAATGAAAATACCCAGATTTTTGTGGTGAAAATTGACGGAAATAAAATATTTGTTAAACCTAAATTGTAATATCTATGGAACAACTTGGAATTGTGATTGTCATTGCTCTGGTAAGTATTTTAGGCCTTTGGCTGATATTTTACTTCATACCTGTAGGCTTATGGTTTAATGCTCTGGTATCGGGTGTAAATGTCAGCTTGCTGCAACTTGTGCTGATGCGCTGGAGGAAAGTGCCACCATCGGTTATTGTTACCAACCTGATTAGCGCCACAAAAGCCGGTCTGGTTCTCAATCGCGACCAACTGGAAGCCCACTTCCTGGCCGGTGGCCGTGTGAAATCGGTTGTGAATGCGCTCATCAGCGCCGACAAAGCAAATATTTTTCTCGATTTCAAAACAGCTACTGCTATTGACCTGGCAGGTAGAGATGTATTGGAAGCCGTGCAAATGTCGGTAAAACCAAAAGTAATCAACACACCTCCCGTTGCAGCCGTTGCAAAAGATGGTATCCAGTTGATTGCAAAGGCAAGGGTTACTTTGCGGGCAAACATCAAGCAACTTGTTGGAGGTGCCGGCGAAGAAACAATTTTGGCAAGAGTTGGTGAAGGCATTGTTACAAGCATTGGATCGGCTATAAGCCACAAGCAAGTGCTTGAAAATCCCGACAGCATCTCAAAAGTTGTTTTGGCTAAAGGCCTTGACTCTGGAACTGCCTACGAAATTCTCTCCATTGATATTGCTGATATCGATGTGGGTAAAAACATAGGGGCAATGCTACAGATGGATCAGGCAAACGCCGATAAGAATATTGCACAGGCAAAGGCCGAGGAACGCCGTGCAATGGCTATCGCCCTGGAGCAAGAGATGAAAGCCAAAGCTCAGGAAGCCCGCGCAAAGGTTATTGAAGCCGAAGCAGAAATTCCTAAAGCAATTGCTGAGTCGTTCAGAAGCGGTAACCTGGGTATCATGGATTATTACCGCATGGAAAATATCAAAGCAGATACTACCATGCGTGATCAGATTAGCCGTTCGGGTTCAGCTCCCGCCAAGGGCACCAACAACCCTGCCTGATATCGCTAAAGACTTTCTAAAAAGCAGACTGCCGGCATCTTTTGGCAGTCTGTTTTATTTTTACGACCGGTATAGGCGGTTACATTAGCTGTCAAATCCTGAAAACGGCACTTAATCATTGCTCTGTATTCCGGAATTAGTACCTCCGCTAACTCTTATTTCCTAAATTTGTTGCATTATTAGATTGCAAAAGGTTTATAATCAAATTTGAATGGAGCAGATCCTATTTTATATTTTGGTAATATTTATTTGCTTGTCATTTGCATTTGACAAATTACTTGATTACCTGAACACCACCCTTTGGTCAAATACACTCCCGGAAGACCTTAAGGAAGTGTACGAACAGGAGCAATACGAGCTATCGCAAAACTACGAAAGAGAAAACTTTTACCTCTCACAGTACAGGTCGTTGGTTTCATTTGCAATGATATTGGCTTTGCTGCTTTTTGGCGGGTTTGGATGGCTCGATCAGTGGGTGAGGGGATTTACCGAACATCCCATTCTCATGGCTCTTTCGTTTTTTGGAGTCATTTCGGTGGTTTCCGGATTCATGGCCTTGCCTTTCGATTTGTACGATACTTTCGTTGTAGAACAAAAATATGGATTCAACCGACAAACCATAAAGTCGTTTTTCTCTGACCTTCTAAAGCAATCTTTGTTGGGTGGAATCATCGGTGGGATATTAATCTCAGTTTTTTTATGGATGTATTTGCTTGCAGGAAATTTGTTCTGGCTGTATGCCTGGATTGCGTTTTCCGCATTTTCGGTGTTCATGGCTATGTTCTACAGCACACTTATAGTACCTATCTTCAATAAGCAGACGCCTCTTGAACCGGGAGAGTTGCGGGAAGCTATTGAGTCGTTTGCAAAAAAAACCAATTTTAGCATCAGCAATATTTTTGTAATAGATGGCTCAAAACGCTCCACTAAGGCCAATGCCTATTTTAGCGGTCTTGGGAAACAAAAGCGCATAGTGCTGTACGACACACTGCTAAACAATTATTCCACCGGTGAATTGGTTTCCATTCTTGCCCATGAGATTGGCCATTACAAAAAGAAACATATTCAAAAAGGGATGGCAATCGCAATATTGAATATGGGATTGATATTCGCAATAATAGGCCAGATTATTGGAAATCCTGCTCTTTCATTAGCTTTGGGAGCTGCAGAGGCGAGTATTCACATGGGTTTGCTCGCTGTGGGAATTTTGTTTACGCCCATAAGTATGATTTCTGGCATAGCTGCAAATTATTTCAGCAGAAAGCAGGAATACGAGGCCGATGCATTTGCGGCTACCCATTCTGACCCCGTGATTACACAGACTGCATTGAAAAAATTGTACGCCAACAACCTGGCCAACCTCAGGCCTCATGCGTGGTATGAGTTTGTGTATTTTTCACATCCGGGCCTGTTAAAGAGGTTAAATCATTTGAAAACATTTATAAAACATGATACCCGGAACCATTCCGCTGGCTGAGCAATTGAGACCCCGCATCCTGGATGAGTATCTGGGACAGGAGCATCTTGTGGGCAAAGGGGCAATACTGCGTAATACCATTGAATCTGGGACTATTCCATCTATGATTTTGTGGGGACCACCCGGTGTTGGAAAAACCACACTCGCTCATTTGATTTCTCAGCACCTTACCTGCAAATTTTTCGTTCTCAGTGCCGTAAGCAGCGGTGTGAAAGAAGTGCGCAGTGTGATCGAGTCTGCCCAGGAATCTGCTTCAAATTCCATTCTTTTTATTGACGAGATACATCGTTTTAGTAAATCGCAACAGGACAGCCTGCTGGGAGCGGTCGAGAAAGGTATCATTACCCTAATTGGTGCAACTACCGAAAATCCTTCTTTTGAGGTGATTTCTCCCTTACTCTCTCGTTGTCAGATATATATCCTTCGCGAACTTGGCAAAGCAGAGTTGCTTACTCTGATTGATAAAGGGAAAGATTTTCTTAAAAAGGAGTTAGAAAAGAAAATTTCAATAATTGAAAATGAGGCACTGTTGAGAGTTTCTGGCGGCGATGCACGGAAATTGCTCAATGCTCTTGAGCTGACAGTCCGGTCGCAACCGGGATCACAAGTGGAGATTACCGACAGCTTAGTGTTGTCTGTAATTCAGCAAAACATGCTGTTGTATGATAAGAGCGGAGAGATGCACTACGATATTATCTCGGCTTTTATCAAGTCGATGCGGGGTAGCGATCCAAATGCCGCAGTCTATTACCTTGCCCGGATGATTGAAGCAGGCGAAGACCCGAAATTTATCGCCAGACGCATGGTGATTCTTGCTTCTGAGGATATCGGTAATGCCAATCCCAATGCACTGTTGTTGGCTACGAATTGTTTTCAGGCCATTACACTTATTGGAATGCCAGAGGGGAGAATCATCCTTTCGCAAACGGCTACATACCTTGCCGCTTCTCCCAAAAGCAATGCTTCTTACATGGCAATTCGGAAAGCTGCTGAAATAGTGAAACAAACAGGCGATTTGCCGGTACCACTGCATATTCGGAATGCCCCCACCAAACTCATGAGCGAGATAGGATATGCAAAAGGGTATCAGTATGCCCATGACTTTGAGAACAATTTTGTTGCGCTCGAATATCTTCCAGAGAAAATCAAAGGACAAAAGTTTTATAACCCCGGAAACAATCAGCGCGAAAATGAATTGCGAATCCGTCTCAAAAGCCTGTGGAAGGAAAAGTACAATTATTAATGGAACACGCAACCCAGCTGCACAGCAAAAGTTGCATGGCGTTTCCCAATGATCTTATGTAATGACCAATCGTGAATTATTTTTTAGACACCTGGGCCAAACTTCCGGCTTCCCGCTTGCAATTGAAATTAGCCATGCAGAGGGAGTGTACCTGCATAGCCCTTCGGGAATGAAATATCTCGATTTGATCAGTGGAATAGGAGTAAGCAATCTGGGGCACGGGCATCCGGAAATAGTTGATGCGGTGAAGAGTCAGGCAAGTAAATACATGCATCTCATGGTATATGGCGAACTGATACAAGCTCCCCAGGTATTACTTGCGCAGAAGTTGTGCAGTTTATTGCCCTCTTCGCTCAACAATGTATATCTGGTGAATTCAGGAGCCGAAGCAACAGAAGGTGCTTTGAAGCTGGCCAAGCGATACACCGGGAGGTCGCAAATGATTTGTTTTCGCAATGCCTACCATGGCAGCACGCACGGTGCGTTGAGTGTTGGGGGGAGCGAATCGCTCAAAAGAGCTTTTCGTCCACTATTGCCAGGAATTAAAGTATTGGAGTTTAATAATGTTGAGCAATTAAAATCAATTGACCAAAACACGGCCTGTGTTATTGTTGAACCCATACAAGGTGAAGCAGGTGCATTGCCAGCACAGGAAGGTTTTCTGCAAGAACTTCGTGATGCATGCGACCGCAATGGTGCCTTGCTTATTTTCGATGAGATACAATCCGGCTTTGGTCGTACTGGTGCCTTGTGGGCTTTCGAGCATTATGGTGTGGTGCCCGACATCCTGCTTCTGGCAAAAAGTATGGGAGGAGGAATGCCAATCGGAGCATTTGTAGCTCCGGAAGGCATCATGAAAAGCCTAACCCATTCGCCTGTGTTAGGCCATATCACAACTTTTGGCGGGAATGCCGTGTGCGCTGCCGCAGCTCTGGCCCATCTCACAGTGGTGGTTCAAACAAAAATTTGGCTACAGGTGTACTCTAAAGAACAATTGTTTCGAAAGCTTCTCGTACATCCTCAAATACGGAAGTTGAGGGGCAAAGGATTGATGCTGGCTGTGGAGTATGAAAACTTTTGTAAAGTGAAAAAAGTTGTGGACCGTTGCCTTGAAGCCGGATTGCTTACCGACTGGTTTTTGTTTGCCGACAATTGCCTGCGCATTGCTCCACCGCTTATTATTTCAGAGGAACAAATTCAAAAAGCCTGCGAGATCATTCTTGAGGCCTCCAATAGAATCTAAATTGCGATATGGAAATGTTTCTGATATTTTCCGAAAATCCGCTTAATAATTTTTTTCTTGTTAATTTTAAACAACGGAATTAGCAATTGATGCGATAAAAAGGCTTGCGAAATGGAAGCACACTGGAAAATCCTTGCAAACAAAATGCCTTTACAAAGCCTGCCGGTTTTGGGGTTTTTCAGTAATTACCCTGTTGAGAAGTTTTACTCCTCCAATGAGTTCTTTCTGATCTGCGGCACAAGTGACAATCAGTGGGCATATTTGTGCGGAGAAAATCCCGAAGACCTGACTATGGTGTTGCAGCAGTTTTCATTTGCAACCCTCTATTTTGCAAATGTGGAAGACTGGATGATACCGGCCCTTACACAAAACCATCGTGTGGCCTGGAAACTCATCACGCACAGGTTTTACCTTCCTGATAATGTCATTATCACAAATCCTAGCCTTCAGCACTGCAAATTATCCGTTGCGCTCGCCGAAGCGATATTTGAAATGTCTGCCTACAAAGATTACACCTCCATAGGGTATTTAAAAGACCGGATAAATAAGGACATTTCAACAGGCATTTGGGCAAATGGCAAATTGGTGGGGTGGGGCTTAACCCATGATGACAGCAGCCTCGGATTTTTGAATGTTTTGCCCGATTGGCAAGGAAAGGGCTTGGGAGAAAGCATCCTCAAAGCACTGATTTTACAGAAAAGGGAATTGCATCTGCCGGTTTTTGTGAATATCGAGCCTCATAATGTACAATCCCTCCGACTGATCGAAAAATTGGGATTTGTGTTCGACCGACAGGTGTCATGGCTGAAACTCGCCTGATTACCCAAGTTTCCATCTTCGAACACTCTTAACAACTTTTCAATTACCGTAGGCAACCAAGACAACCTTGTACTCTGCCTAAGACATTTTTTTGTTTCACACATTCTTTATTTTAGGTTTTTGCGACAGATTGGCATGCGATTACTTCATTATGTGTCATTTTGGCTTATAATTTATACCTTTAGGTTCGGATTTTGTGATGGTACAGGAATTGTTGCAAGGTTCCGTGAAAATTAAATGTATCATTAACAAAAAAAAGGAGGACAAAACTATGTTGCCAATTATTAGAAGAAGTAGTTTGTCGGTTCCTTCCCTTTTTGAAGAGCTGATGGGAAGGGATCTCATGCAGCGGTTATTGGACGACGAAGCCATGCCAACCATGCCTGCTGTGAATGTGGTGGAAACCAATGAAAGTTTTCAAATTGAAGTGGCAGCTCCCGGTTTCGAGAAAAAGGATTTTATGGTCAATCTGGAGAATAATATTTTGACCATTTCAACGGAGAAGCAGGAGAAAATCGAGAAGGAGCAGGATGGAAAATTGTTGCGCAAGGAGTTTCATTATGCAGGGTTTAGCAGGTCGTTCACATTGCCGGCTATCACCGCTAATGAAAAAATTTCAGCATCTTACAAGGACGGATTGCTGCTCATATCCGTGCCAAAGAAAGAGGAAGCAAAACTCAAACCGCCGCGGCAGATAGACATTTCATAGCGTGTAGGGGACTAAATAGCCCTACCAAAGCCGGACTACTCCGGCTTTTTGTTTTTGTGCTTAATCCCTTTTTTTCTGTGGGTGCTTATGCCCAAACGGGTTTATCCTTTACATTTGCGCCAACAACCAAACCTGTTTATGTTTTTTCAGCCCAATGTATTGTTTCAACTTGTTTTCAGAAGGCCCTATGGCATCCATTCGCCTTTTTTATTCGATTTAGCAAATGCTTGCATTTTTGCTAATAAACCGGAAGCTGCATTCCGAATCATAGAGACTAAGCGAAAGGAACTTTTGCGGGACAATACGATTTTGCAGATTACCGATTTTGGACAAGGTCCTCGCAAGGGCAACCCACCGGCCGTTGCCTCTCCAGCCACCTATAAGCGCTCGGTTCGCAGTATTGCCAGAAACTCGCTGCAAACTCCCGGATACTGCCGCTTGTTGTGGCGCCTGATTCAGCATTTCAAGCCTCAAAATATATTGGAGTTAGGGACCTCATTAGGCCTTACTACCTCCTATATGGCCCTGGCAACGCCCCACGGACGCGTATTTTCCATCGAAGGCTGCCCGCAAACAGCGGCAAAAGCAAAAGAATTATGGGATAGCATGGGAATTTCCAATATTTCTTCGCAATCAGGTTCTTTTGGAGATACTCTGCAAGGAGTTTTAAATCAAATGCAAAAAGTGGATTTTGTTTACATAGATGGAGGTCATAGTTACTCGGGAGTAATGGAGGTTTTTGGTAAAATTTTGCCTTACCTTCACCGCGAAAGTATGTTGGTTATTGATGATATCAGATGGTCTGCCGATATGACCAAAGCCTGGCTCGAAATTGCCGCAAACCCAAAAACAACTATGTCCCTGGATTTGTACCGAATGGGCATTTCTTTTTGCAATCCGGGTTTGTCAAAGCAAATTATTCCGGTGGGATATTAATAAATTGTTCATTTTTCTTTTCAAAGACAACCGTATATGGCACAGCAGGAATTGATTCGCCTTCAGGATATTTGCAAAAATTACCGGGTGGGTACCGAGGTGGTGAAAGCACTGAAGAATGTTTCATCAGTGATTTATCGCAATGAATATGTTGCCCTGATGGGTCCTTCGGGTTCGGGAAAATCTACCTTGATGAACCTGCTGGGATGTCTTGATACGCCTACTTCGGGTCAGTATTTTCTGAATGGCAAAGATGTTAGCAAGCTTGCCGATAACCAACTTGCAGAAATTCGAAACAAGGAGATTGGATTTGTTTTTCAAACATTCAACCTCTTGCCCCGAAGCACTGCTTTAGATAATGTGGCTTTGCCGCTGATTTATGCCGGATTAGGCAAGGCAAACAGGTTGAAGGTGGCTCTGGAAGTGCTCAATCAGGTGGGCCTGTCCGACCGCACCCATCATAAGCCCAATGAGCTTTCGGGCGGGCAAAGGCAAAGAGTTGCAATTGCCCGTGCCTTGGTAAACAATCCCAGTATTATACTTGCCGATGAGCCAACCGGAAACCTCGACTCGAAAATCTCACTGGAGATTATGGCGCTGTTGCAGAAAATTCATGAGGACGGAAATACAATCATTCTGGTTACCCACGAAGAAGAAATTGCCAGGCATGCACACAGAATCATCAGGCTGCGCGACGGATTGGTGGAGAGCGATACAAGGAATCTGAATGTGGTAAGGATGGAAACTCCCCAGGCGGTCGTAGAGTAGAATCTTTGGACATACCTTAAAACTGCATTTGCCTGCCCAGGAAAAGAATTGTGCCTGACGAATTTTCGACCAATGCAAACAAAAAAGGCCTGTCGGCACGAAATACAGGCTCATGGCCAGAGTCCACTTCAAGAGATTTTTGGGTAATAACCACGGCAGTGGCTGCTGCAGCTTCGGTTCCCGCTTCTGCAACATCAATATTGGCCTGATGCACCACATGGTCAATTTTCAAGTCCTTGCGGCCTGTCATTCCACTAAAATCGGCAATGTCGGTAAATGCCTCCGGCATGCCCAGTTGTGCAAGAATTCTTCTCAAGTTGGTTTGCATGTTTATGGAAAATCTCGGTAGGGCGACCCTTACCCTTCTTTCCTGAAGGCCATGAAGCAACTTGTGAAATTCTCCGGCAGAAAATGCGTTCTCAAAATCTTCGTAATTCTTGCCATCTGTGGGCAATATGATGATCATGGAAAACGCACCGCCCATGTAAGGCATTTCTAATGCATGAAAGTCCGGTTGGCTGTAATGGCGAAACCTTCCGGTTTGATTCATGAAATAGGTCTGCTTCCTTGTGCCGTCGTGATTATGAAAATATTCGAGCCCGGATACTTCAGGGTTGAAGGGCCGGCTCCAGTTACTTTGAAAATACAGTGCATTTACCAGCACCAGCCGGGTATCTACCGATAGCACATTGGGTTGAATGAGTTGGTTGATTCTTTCCCGGGTTTCTGACGAAACCCATTTGTTGATTTCCGACCTTATAGGTTCTATGTTGCCGCCCCGAAAATCTGCAAAACTTAGATTGGCTTCGAAGTGCTTTCCTATGGCATCCAAATAAGATTGCCGGAAAACATAATCTTGTTGCACCCACATTCCATTGGCAGTTTTGAGCAGGGTGTCGCCCGAGGCTTGCGAAATACCGGCTACCCAGCTGCCGAAATTTTTCAAAAATTTGTTTTGATTGGGATTGAAATACAAAGTTGCCGCCATTTCGCGGCGGGTATTGCCTGCCGAGCCCAAATATGCCATCGCCAATGCGGTCGAGATACTATAGGGAGAGAAAACAGCATTTTCTCCGGGTGCTTCCAATTGTCCCAAAATGTCAATTGCCAGAAGATTGCTGCGGAAGGCCGCCGGTTTTTCCAAGGCCTGCTTCAAAGTATAGCCAGATTGGGTTGAGATGGAGGCTAAGTTGCGGCTGCACGAATTGCCGGATAAAAGAATCATAATTAGGCTAATGGGTAAAAACCAAAGGGTTCGCATATGGATGGTATTTCATTGTCCGTCAAACTGTAAAGTTATTAGGATTCCTTTACAATTCTGCAATAATTGGCTGCTGACTCTTACTGTTTTTGTGCCAACATTTGGTAATGCAAAGCGTATTTAGTTTTTAGATTTCCCTGCTCTATTTAGACATTTGGGGCTGTTTGAGCAACCAAGGCCCCGGGTAGTAATGCCTTTTTTATTACTTTTGTCAGACTATGTACATTGATGTTTAAAAACGAAGTAATGGTAACAAGGAGTGAAGAATCTGTAAGATGTTTGATTTTGGGCAGTGGTCCTGCTGGATTAACAGCAGCAATTTACGCTGCACGCGCCGATTTGAAACCGGTTGTTTATCAGGGGTTGCAACCAGGAGGCCAATTGACAATTACTACCGAGGTGGACAACTTTCCCGGCTATCCCGATGGAATTCAAGGTCCACAGTTGATGGAAGATTTTACGAAACAGGCTACGAGATTTGGCACTGATATCCGTTGGGGTATGGCAACCGCGGCTGATTTATCCCAACGACCTTTCCGCATTACTATTGACGATAACCATTTGATCTTAGCAGACACCTTAATTATAGCCACCGGAGCCAGTGCACGATGGCTTGGTCTGGAGTCTGAAAAAGCTTTTAACGGTTATGGCGTATCTGCCTGTGCCACTTGTGACGGATTTTTCTATCGCGGAATGGATGTGGCGGTAATAGGTGGCGGCGATACTGCATGCGAAGAGGCTTCTTATCTGTCGAAACTTGCCCGAAAGGTATATCTCATTCACAGACGCAATGAACTTAGGGCTTCAAAAGCAATGCAAAACAGAATTCTGAAAACACCTAATATAGAAATCCTTTGGGATACCGTACCCATTGAAGTCATTGGAGATAAAACGGTGAGCGGTATAATTCTTGAAAATGTGCATTCGAAAAGCAGGAGCCAGCTTAAGGTCGAAGGAGTGTTCATTGCCATTGGACATATACCTAATAGTGATTTGTTTGAGGGGCAACTCCAATTAGATTCCGGTGGGTACATTATTACCCAGCCCGGTACTACCCGTACCAACATACCCGGTGTGTTCGCAGCCGGCGATATTCAGGATCATGTGTACAGGCAGGCTGTTACTGCTGCCGGTTCGGGGTGCATGGCTGCCATAGACGCAGAGCGATGGCTTGCCGCTCTCAACGATTAGGCCCATATGGCCGGGTGGGGATCTGACATTAGAATGACATTCCTTTTGACAAGGTTAAATTCACTGATTATCAAATTTATGTCTTTTGAATTAAGATAAGGGTTCGATTGAAATGATGTTTTGCCTGCGATAAATACGATTTAGCCCAATAAAGATGCATTAATTTGAATGTGCATCTGCTTAGGGAAATTGGTGTAATCGGAAAAGTATTATTAATCATCGGCATATGAATGTTTATACTGCACTCTCATTTGCCAGTTTTTTACTGTTTCTTCAGGTTTCCATTTTTGCCTGGAGGCTTCCTGTTGCAAATAAGGAGCGCATTGCATTCTTGTCTGCCGGAATTTCCTTTACCCTTTTCGCATTTTTCACTTTTTTGCTAAATTTCACTCAAAACCTCTATTGGGTTTATTTTTTTGACAGACTTGCCTCTCTGGGTTGGGCTACTTTTCCCATATTGGTAGCGTGGCTCGTGTACTTGATGCGAAGGAAAAGGAGCTGGCCTATCACTGTATTCCTGAAGTATTTTCTTGCACCCATTGCAATTGCTTGTTTGGTGCGCTACTGGATTGACCCTATTTCGGTGAAATCCTATTTTCTATACAATGGAATATGGTTTTTTGAGGTTTACAGGCCATTTCCCTGGTACTTTCTTTTCGTGTTGTACCTGATGTCATCAGTGGGCCTAATCATGTATTTGCTGTTTTCTTGGTGGAAGAATACAAAAAGTAAAAGGACCAGGCTCCAGGTTGTATGTATTGTTGTTGGTATCGCTGTTTTTTTTGCTCTGAGTACCATTACCAATCTGATAATTCCTCTATTGGGTTTCAAATCCCTTCCGCCTTTGGCTCATGCCCATTCCATCCTTCTTATGGCCGGATTTTTTTATGCTCTCATTGTTCTTAAACAGCCGGAACTAACTACAGCTATAGTCAATAGGTTCATTAAAAACCACCTGAATGAGTTCGTATTTCATTTCGACCAAAACTTTAAGCTATATGCAGTAAACGATTATAGTCTTAAGCAGTTGAAATACAATCAGTATGAGATTGCACAGTTGAACACATACGGTGCGTTGGAGTCCAAAGCATTAATAACCAATGAAAAAGGCAGAAATACACTAAGGAATTCATTTGCACAGTTTGAAGGCTTCCTGACAACGAGGGCTGGGCAAAAGATTCCAGTTTTGTTTCAGCAAATTCGCATCACTGATTATCAGGGGTATTTCCTCGGGTCAGTATTGCTGGGAACCGATCAATCAGAAACTATTCGGCTGAGAAATGAAATAAAAGAGAGAGAACAAAACGAAGTTTTGCTGCGGCAAGCAGGCAAAAGCCTTACAGAGCAGGTGGAAAAGCGTACGCAGGAATTATTGATTGCCAATAGACGGCTGAAAGAGGAGTTGGAAGAGAAACAACGGGCTGATGCACAAATCAATCTGGATCTTGATTATAAGGCCTTGTTGTTGCAGGAAATCCATCATAGGGTCAAAAACAATTTCCAGATCCTCATTTCGTTGATTAAAATGGTGAAAACCAATAGTGTAAATAATAGGTCATCCCAAAATTTTCTGCAGCACCTTGCTGATAAAATCCGTGCTATTTCAGGTGTTCACGAGTATTTTTATTCATTTCGCAAGTTAAACCGAATTAACTTTAGTGATTTCCTAAGAAAAATCTCCCTTGAACTGAATGCGGAGCATTCCAACGGAAACCAAATAACCATGCAGTTTAATGTGGGAAACGAGTTTCTTGATCTCAATCAGGCATTGCCTTGTGGGCTGTATTTTCATGAGGTGCTTTCACATACCTTAACCAAGGCATTTAAGCCAGAATGCAAGAAAACGAAGATTGAGGAAGATATGAAGGTTGTGGTGATAGAATTTTATCTTTGGCAAGGAGATTATTTTTTAACTGTGAGCCACAATGGTACGCCATTCAATGGCAATGCAATTCAGGCCGGAGATGGTTTTTTGAATATTTCACTTATTCGTTTGATAGCCAATTCCTATTTAGGCGGAACATTTTCTATTAATTCCGTTTCGGGGGCGCACTATAAACTTGTGTTTCCTCAGGTAAAACAAATAGCACAATGAGTCCTGCAATTTTATCCATCCTTTCCATTATTGCATTTTTGGCTTATTTGCAGGCAGGTATTTTTGTTTTCATAAGAAATCCTTCTGTATCCGTCAATAGATGGTTTTTGGTGCTCACACTGACTCTGGCCCTATGGTCGGCCGGATTAATTGTGTATGACAGTAAATTGGCATATTTTGGTGGCTTTCCTTTGTTTTTGCTGTCGGTAGCAGGAGCCATGCTGTTCCCTATTGCCTTGTTGAAATACTTTGCTGTCCTGTCAGGGTTTGCAGTCAGAACACTGCTTTACAAGGTGATAATAATAGTTTTGATTGCTGCCTGTTTGTTACTTTTGGTATTTTCATTTCTTAATGCCGAAATATTGGGGGCCAGGTTGCGGAATAGTTCAGGCACATATAATCCTACCTTCTTATGGTTGGCAGTTGCATATTTTAGCTACCTGATACTTGCATTTTCCGCTATCATCATTTTTTTTATCGAATGGCGTCATCGCTTAGATAGCAACCTTGAGAAGAGTCAATACAAGTTTATTCGAAATGCACTGGCAGCTGCAATGGTCAGCGGATTCTTAGTAGATATTATGCTACCCCAACTCGGTCTCTTCAAAGATTTGAATATTGCACATCTGTTTGGACTGGTGCTGGTAGGTTTTGTAACATTCGGAGTGTTTCATCGTCGGCTTTTTACGCTTACTCCAGAGCTTGCTGGCGAAAGAGTGGTAATGCGGGCACACAAAATCATCTTTTTCTGCAATCCCTCGGGCTGGATATTCAAAACCAATCCATATACCCAGAGCCTGCTTCAATTGAGCGAGAATGAGCTTTTGGGAAGAAGCCTTGCCTGTTTTTTTACTGACCCTCTGTTAATACTTCAAACCCTGCATCAGGCTAAAAGGCAAAAAGAGTCTGAAGTATTGGAGACACTGCTTGTTGCCAAATCAGGAAGCACCATTCCTGTGAAAATTTCATTCCTGTTCATAAAAGATGCCTTCACCGATTTACTCGGGATTATTGTTTATGGTCAAGACATGCGTGAAGCCATTGCATTGGGAAACGAAATTGCCACCCGAAAGCAATTGGAAAAGGAGCTGCACGCAATGAGCGAGGAATTGGAAAACCGTGTGAAAGAAAAAACCAACGAGCTTTCAATTGTTCATAAAAAGCTACAGTCAGAACTGGCGGAAAGACTGCATGCAGAGGAAAAAATTAAGGCCGATTCGGAAGAGAAGGAGCTTATGATTGGTGAAATACATGATAGGGTTAAGGACAATATGGAATTGATTATTGCTCTCATTCTTGCTGAGTGTGCAACCGGACGGCATGCCTCAGATACGGCCAAACTTCTCGAGCTTGCCCAGCGCGTGAAGACCATTTTGCTGGTTCACCAAAACCTCTATTTTTCCACACGATACTCGCAGGTCGATTTTAGTCATTTTGTAACTTGTTTAGTGGACGAACTAAAACAAAATGCGATAAAGGACAAGGATATCTTGTTTTTTATCGACCTTCAAGAAGCCTTCCTGAGCTTTGAATCAGCCTTACCTTTGGGCTTGATTGTCAATGAATTGGTTACAAATGCATTAGTGCATGGCTGGAATCACGAGGTTTATCCGAAGCACTCTGCAGAGCAGCCATCTATCTGGATACAACTTAATGCCTCAGAAGGCGAGTTTACCCTCAAGGTGAGAGATAATGGAGTGGGCTTGCAAGAGAGCTTTAACCTCAAAATGATTGAAACCAACGGACTGCCCTTGGTTGACATTTTGGCCCGGGACCAGATTGGCGGTACATTTACACTACTATCTGATAATGGAGTTTTGGCTACAGTAAAATTTCCTGAGCAATAAATCTATCCGGAGGGTTGCACCTACTGTTTCAAAATGGCAGTGCCTATTGCGCAGCGCAGGCAATTTTTGGGTGTGCAGTAATATTTTTTTAGCTCCAGCAAGGCCTGGGATTCTGCGGCATTCCTTGCCGAAATGCCTGCTGAAGCCCAATTGCTGATCACCGAATTGCTCTCGGCCGGAATCCGGAAAAGCCACTCCAAGGCTCTGTCGCAAATTTCAGGTCGCATGTTTTGTTTGCCATAAACAAACATCACCGGAGTTAATGTGTTGATTAAGATATTGTGAATGGCATCTATTCCCAAAGCTTTGGAAATTTTAGGTGATTCCTTTTCGAAGGTGTAATGTGTATCCCAATATTCCGACGCCTTTACTCGAAAACGACTTACAACTTCATCCGGGTGCAAGATGTCGGTAATCATTCCAAACAAATGATTTGCCTGACTCAACAAACCTGCAAATTGAGAAATGCGAATCGTGGGAAAGTTTTGTGGACGCAACTTGGAGAATTTCCACAGGTGGGCATCCAAAGGCTCAAGATTGTATTTGGTTTTCTGATGCCGGTATTCTGCCAGGAGGCTTCTTGGATAATCATCTGTAAGATCATTAGATAAATGACCTGCCTGGCCGAAAAGTATGGATTCAATCGAAAACAATTTGTCGCTGATGCGCAGAAGAACCTTTAGCGGAGTGCGTTGGGCCAGCAGCCCGAAAGGAGTCGCATTGATTTTGAAGCCAAAATTGCGGGCCAATAGAAAATACAGGGTCTGGTCCCAGTCGTTCTGAAAATATTGCAAATAATGAAGTACCTCATCCGATTTGCGCTCAAGCCTTTCTACCGCAAGCCTGTTGAGCCAGAAGGGCAAAACTTCTCTCTCAGCGGCCCTTATCAGACCTTTGCATGGAACCCAATTCCCGGATTCCATAAGCCTTAGATAGGTGCTTAGCAACTCTTTCCTGAATCTGCCATTTACTTCCAGTACCGGAATGGGATTGCCATTTTGGTCAAAAACTTCGCGGTCATGCTCATAAACTACATGCAATATCACATTACCGTAGGCAGCATCCCTTTGATGTCCGTGCATTTCCCAATGCGAACTGCGAATATGTATTTCAACCTGCCCTGCCCACAAGGTATCTCCAATCCTTACCTTAGCCGCCACAAAGTCGGGTCCGGAATCCGTATTGCTCTGGCCCGGAGACAGCACCTGAATCTCTTGCCCGTCTGTGGTATGCAGATTTGAGGGATTCAACAATTGGTTTCTCCACAAATAATGCAGGAATTCTTCTTTCACATCTGTAGCCCCTTGGTTTTCCGGTATAAAGATTGAAATTTTTATTCAAATGTTTTGCATGTAATGCTGTTTTTCAAAAGATTTTTAATTGAACTTAAATCACAGAGGGAGGCATCGGATGAAGTTGCCGGTAATTAGCTTTCGGAATAGGAATTATCTGCCATCCTAAGCTAAGCTCGCCGAAAGGGCTACATTATGTTTGCCCTGTGGTTTATCCCAAAATTACCTGCCTAAAGGCAAGTGTCACATTCATCAATATTTGATTTGAGTGTCAGCAATTGTCAGACTTTAGAGTCTCGCTTCCCTGGTTCACAAGCATTCTCGTCAAATAAAAAAAGGCATGCTTAAGGAACCAACAACCACGATGAATCCTCTCATAAATTTGTGCAGGATTAACACATCAACAAATCAATACCTATCAAAAATTGCCCGAATGGCAGGTTTTTCTAAGAAATTATGTTTTTGAGTAATTTTTGAAAAATTGGGACAAAATTGCAGTAATGTTAAACAAAAATGCTAAATTTGTTATGGTACTTAATGCCTTGTGGGTAATGGATGAATTGGGGCTTGCAGTTGAAAGTATTCTGGTAAAAACCAAAAGGTTGGCCTTGGTGAACAGGCAGATGCATGAGAAAATCGGCCATTTGGAACAGGACTTACAGACCAGAAACAACAAAATTGCCGAGCAGGCACAGCAGATTGCAGAACTGGAGGAAAAACTTGTTACATTGAAGATTACCTCTACCTTTAGCAAAGATGATTCTGACCCTGCCAGGGAAAAAGTAGCAGAAATGTTGCGGGAAATTGAAAAGTGTTTTGCGCTTTTGAACAGGTAATCCCGGTTGAACACAATGAGAGAACAATTAATATCTGTAATAATTGCTGACAGACCATACAGGGTCAGCGTAAAGAGCGAGGAAGAGGAGCAGAGATTCAGAGAGGCAGGAAAGCTGATTAAGGAAAAGATGGCAGAATACGCAAAGGCCTATTCTTTTCGTGATTCACAGGATATTCTAGCCATACTTGCCCTTCAATTTGTTGTAGAGTCGCTCCACCTGAGCAATATGTTGCAGTTTCGGCCCGTTTTGATGGAACAATTGTCTTCAGTTGAGAAAGTTCTCGACCAATGCCTGCAGGAAAGTTAACGCTCATTGAAAATAATTAACGGATAACCCGCATTAATTCAAGAATTTGTTTGTGAAACTCAACACTATCCAAATTAGGGATCAGTTTGGTGTTTTTCGGACAGGCCTTACCACCGGAGATTTTCTCCTGTGGCCCCATCACGGGGCGTTGGAAGTCCTTCATCCACTAACCCCCTAAGCCTGTAAACCAGGGGTTTCTATAAACCAGCTTGAATTACTTGCGGGTTTTTTTTACTTTTTTAAAATCTGAAAGAAATGAATATATTGTTGTTAGTAGTTGTTGGGCTTGTTTTTTTTGGCGCAGGCCTTGTTGTGGCCCGCACCTTATTAAACAAAGCTCTAGCAAGTAAAGGCCAGGCCTTGTTAAAGGAGGCTCTTGCCGAAGCTGAAGTGGTCAAATCTGAGGCTGAAGTGCAAAAAAAGGAGAGAATGCTTCAGGCCAAGGAGAAATACCTGCATCTCAAATCGGAACATGAGCGAAATGTGGCCGAGAAAAAGCAAGAACTACATGGTATCGAAGCACGGCTTAAGCAGAAAGAGATGTCGCTTTCTCAGCTTGCCGAAGAATTGAACCGCAAGCAGAAAGAAATGCAGATTCAGCAAGAAAACCTTGCTGCCCAGGCTGAAAAACTATCTAAAAAGCAAGCCGATCTTGATAAAACTTATAATCTTCAGTTGGAAAAGTTAGAAACCCTAAGCGGTCTTTCTGCCCAGGAGGCTAAATCCCAATTGGTGGACTCGCTCAAAGGCGAAGCACAATCGGAAGCCCAGGTGTATTTAAAAGAAATCATGGACGAGGCGCGGTTTACAGCCAACAACGAGGCCCGTAAGATAGTGATTCAGAGCATACAACGAACTGCAACCGAAGTGGCTGTTGAAAACTCGGTTTCTGTTTTTCCTATTGAGAATGAAGAGGTGAAAGGTCGTGTTATAGGCCGGGAAGGGCGTAACATTCGCGCTCTTGAGGCTGCAACAGGCGTGGAAATTATTGTGGATGACACACCAGAGGCAATCATTCTGAGCGGGTTCGACCCCGTAAGGCGGGAAATAGCCCGCCTGTCGTTGCACAAATTGGTTACAGATGGCCGCATCCATCCTGCCCGTATCGAAGAAGTAGTAGCCAAGACCAAAAAACAAATTGACCAGGAAATAATCGAGGTAGGCAAGCGAACAATTATAGATATGGGCATACATAATCTGAACCATGAGCTGATTCGGCTTGTCGGAAAGATGAAATATCGCTCATCTTACGGGCAAAACCTTTTGCAACATTCGAGAGAGGTGGCCAATCTGGCTGCTACAATGGCAGCGGAGTTGGGTCTGAACCCAAAACTGGCAAAAAGAGCCGGATTGTTGCACGATATAGGTAAAGTGCCCGACACCGAACCGGAACTTCCCCATGCCCTTTTGGGAATGAAACTCGTGGAAAAATACAAAGAACACCCCGAAGTGATTAATGCTATCGGTGCACACCACGACGATATTGAAATGACCAGTCTCATCTCACCCATCATCCAGGTTTGTGATGCCATTTCCGGAGCAAGGCCCGGAGCAAGGCGCGAGGTAGTAGAGGCCTACATCAAAAGGCTCAACGACCTGGAAGAGTTGGCGCTCTCTTACCCGGGTGTGGTGAAAACCTACGCCATACAGGCCGGACGCGAACTGCGCGTAATTGTGGGCAGCGACAAGGTTACAGACAAGGATGCAGAGCAGATTAGTTACGACCTCAGCAGAAAGATCCAATCGGAGATGACCTACCCCGGACAAATAAAAATAACGGTAATCAGGGAAACCCGTGCAGTGGCCTATGCCAAGTAAGTTTTCGGCTGTCGCATGTATGTGGTGGATGGCTTTCGTTTATTTGGGGTTACTTCCCACAATGGTTGCAAAACTGCATATTCATAGATTCAGACCTCCTTACCCCTCGCAGTTAGAAAGTGCGGTGGTTTTGAAGATTAAGCGCAGATCAGTACCGGGAAAAACAGTTTCTGTTTCGTTGAGCAGTTGAGTAATCTGACCAACTGCATGATTAA
>Ga0209105_100151_pt1 | contig 24301 bp, 23 predicted proteins | sample SedPBSmetaG_FD_184158 | JGI IMG/M metagenome (GOLD analysis project Ga0209105, IMG submission 184158) | Freshwater sediment bacterial and archeal communities from Indian Creek, Illinois, USA to study Microbial Dark Matter (Phase II) -... | ecosystem: Environmental > Aquatic > Freshwater > Creek >...
ACTAATTGTTTCAAATATTCTTCTTTTCGCATGATTTAAGTTTACTGGAAATATTAGCATTAATCAACTCAAACTATTGCTATAAGCCAGCCCAAGAAATATGAAACCACCATAATTTCCTTAACATCAAAAAAAACGCCTTTGTGATTAGGCGTTTTCAGATTTTTTGTTTGCTATTTACTCTTGATTTGTCAATACGGGATGATTTAGCTCTTTCAATTATTGCCATAATGCCTTTCCTCTTTCGTTTGCCATCCAGATAACTTAATCCTGAAACAATTGGAAAAATTAGTATTATAAATGGTATCGTCCATAGTATCACATACTCAAAACTAGTAAACAGCAAAGTATATGGCACTAACCAAACTCTCAGGACGGTTATGAACCAATTTACGGTATCGGAGGGATAGCCAGAAATCAAACCTAAAATATAAATCAAAATTATCGGAATTGAAGCAGTCGCACCTGCAATAAATCCCTTACTGTACACAAAAACCTCTTTTTTGTAATCCTCTGAGCCTCTGCTTGAAGTGTCGGCATAAATAACCAGCCAAAATAAAACTATATACAATATTCCGACTGTCCACTGATAGATTACATTGTCTTGCCAAAGACCAAAAAAAGCAGGCATAAAAAGAAATTGCACCAACGATATTATCGCATGAGTACCCAGCAGTTTCAAAGCAAACACAATAATATACCCCTTTCATAAGCAAAAACGCTATATGAAATTATACAACAAAAACTTATCTCTTGCGGAAGAAATTAATACCTTAAACAATTTTATTTTTAAATGCGTATACAGCAGCTTGTGTCCGATCAACAACATCTATTTTTTTAAATATATTCGAAACATGATTCTTGACCGTCTTTTCACTTATAAAAAGATTATCGGCAATTTCCCTATTGTTTTTACCATCCGCAATTAGAAGCAAGACCTGTATTTCCCTGCGACTTAAATTATCTTCCTCAACTTTACTCTTGTGTGGATCAAAAACTGTTTCTACTTTTTCCATTAAAGCCATGTTCTTTATGCCTGGTTGTATGTATGTTTTTCCGGCATGAACGCTTCTTATAGCCTCTAATATCCGATCAACCTCTGCATCCTTCATAACATAGCCCGCTGCACCCAATCTTATTGCTTCAAGCAGGTATTCCTGATGTCCGTGTATGGTTATCATAACAATCCTTGATCGGCAATTTATTGCCCTTAGTTCTTTAATCGCTTCAAGCCCATTTTTTATAGGCATGTTGATGTCCATGAGAATTACATCGGGCTTAAGTGATAGCGCCATTTCAACCGCTTCCCGTCCGTTTGATGCCTGACCTGTCACATCAATATCTTTTTCAAGCTCTAAAAGCCTTCTTAAGCCTTCTCTAATAAGAGAGTGATCATCAACGATCATTACCTTGATCTTTTTCACGCTCTGATTCCCCCTTCTTCTTAATCTGCACCGGAATATTCAGCACAATTTTTGTTCCTTTACCAAGCTGTGACTCAAGGTTCAACTCGCCCTTTAGAAGTTCAGCTCTCTGTCGCATTCCATAAATTCCAAAACCACCGGCGCCGGTACTCTCTTGGTTATACTTTTGTCGCCTGTCATAATCAAATCCTACGCCATTGTCTGATATTGTTGCATTCAATATACCATCATTAATCTGCATCCTAATGACTGTATGAGTTGCTTTAGCGTGCTTTTTGATATTGCTTAAAGCTTCCTGTATTATCCTGAAAATAGCTACTTCCACGATGGGGTCAATTTCTGCGCTTTGCCTGAATAGGTCAAGTTCAAGTTTTATACCTGTTTCATCGGAAAACTTGGATACATAGGCATGCAAAGTGGGGAGCAATCCCAAATCGTCTAAAGACATTGGTCTTAAATCAAAAATTATGTCCCGTAACTCCTTGAGACTCGATCTTACCAGTTTTTTTAGATCTTTGATCTCTTGTTTTGCTTTTTTTAAGTCTGTTTCAAAAAACTTCTCACAGATCTCACACTTTAGTATAATGTTGCTCAAAGACTGTGCCGGTCCGTCGTGTATATCACGCGCCAGCCTTTGACGCTCCTCTTCCTGAGCCATTATAACCTGTATTCCCAAAAGCTCCTTTTTTTGCATCTCCTCCAAAGTATTGCTTATATTCATAAGGGAATTTATAAGGTAATTCATAGCCACCGCTACATGACTTACCAGGTAATCAGCCCTTTCAAGAGTGTTTCGCATCTTACGTATACGAGTTTCCAGTTCATTCCTTTGAGTTTTAAGCTGTGATTCTCTGTCTTTGCTCAAAGCAAGCTTAATCTGGAAATCTCTAGTGGCGTCATATGCCTTTTTTATATCTTCTTCGGTATAGATCTTAAAGTTTTTGCTGACAATCATCAGCCTTTGTCTGCTCTCCTTCTCCAATATATAAAGCTTCTCAACCTCTTCTATGGTCTCTTTGACCGAATTTTTAAGAGAAACCAACTTATGCTCTAGTTCCTCCCATTCAGTCCGAGCCTCATCAGAAATTTCAAATATTTGTTTTTTGCCGCTTTCTAATGATGTTATGGTCTTTCTGACAATCTCATCTAAAATTTCAGGCTGTAAGGTCTTGTCTCCCACACATTTAAACCCTTTCAAAACGATATGTATTGCTATTAATACTGAATACTATATTCGACACATTGGTTTGAATTCCTTTCTGACTTTACATAAAAATACGGCAATTTACATATACTTTTAGAAATATGTCGAAATTGGGACTATACTCCTATTTGCCTCGTTGAGTTACTGAACTTTCTGTAATGACGCAATCTACCGGCACATCAAAAGAATCATAAGCGAGTTCATCGAAGAGCTGGAAATCAAAACAAAGGCCTATTTTTACTTGCGAGTGAGATAATTTAGATAACAATCTATCGTAATAACCCTTGCCATGTCCGATACGGTTTCCAAGTCGATCGAAGGCAATTCCCGGCACAATCACAATATCAATCTGTTCAGGTTTAACGATGCAAAGCTTATTGGGATCAGGTTCCATTATACCGAAACCTCCGGGTTTCAATTCAGATATAGATGAAATAAACGATATATCAAGATCCGGTTTGTCAGGTCTGCATATTGGAAGCGCTACTTTTTTATTCATAATCATAAGTTTTTCAATGATCCCATGTGTGTTTACTTCATTGTTAAAACTGAAATAGCTCATAATCACTTCAGCTTTACTGATTGCACCTGATCCAAACAGGTTGTCAGCAATTTTGTCACTGTTTTTCCTGATAAATTCTTCAGTCAGCTGCTGTCTTGCATATTTTATTTTTGATCTTATAGTATTTTTATCCGACTGTATCATTTTTTTCGATACCATTGTCAGTAGTATATATGCGTCTTACTCTTACACTAACTGAGGTTAAAATCTCATACGAAATTGTATCACAAAGATTAGCGAGATAATCCGCATCAATAGAAGCGTCATGCTGCATACCCAATAAAATCACTGCATCATTGGGTTTAGCCTGCGGTATGTGCGTTACATCAACCATCATTTGATCCATACATATCCGCCCGACTACAGGAGCTTTAACACCTGCTATCAACACATGCCCTTTATTGCTAAGAATGCGCTTATACCCATCCGCATACCCTATCGGCAAAGTTGCTATTCTCATAGGAGTAGGAGCGTAGAAAGTCCTGCCGTAGCTTATGCTTTCCCCTTGGTTTACTTCCTTTACACATAGAATCCTTGTTTCCCATTGCATGACCGGAAGCAAGCTTACCTGCGTTTTATCCATTTCTGATGAAGGATAATATCCGTACATGCTTATTCCTGCGCGCACAAGGTTAAAATGCGTGTCCGGACTAACCAGAATAGCCGCACTGTTTGCCGCATGCACCCATTTGGGTTGAAGATTGTGTTTTTTCACGATGTTCAGCATTTCCGTGAAACGTTCCAACTGTTCGCGCGTAAAAGTTCTATCGGCTTCGTCCGCCGTTGCAAAATGCGTAAATATCCCATCCAATCGCAAATTGCTTAGCCCTTTCGCTTCTTTTAAAAATCGCTCGAACTCTTCTACGCGTGATATACCTATTCTATTCATGCCGGTATCTATTTTTATATGTATATTTATACGTTTTCCTCGCTTTATCCCCTCTTTATTCAAGCCGTCCAGTAAATCGGTTGAAAAAACGCATTGGTCCAAATCGAATTGTGATACAGTTTCCACATCAGAAATATCTATACCGCCTAAAACCAGTATCGGAGCTTTAATACCGGCCTCTCTCAGTTCTGCTCCTTCCTCAGCAGTTGCCACACCCAAGCATGAGGCTCCGGATTTTAAAGCCTGTGACGACACAGCATAAGCTCCGTGTCCGTATGCGTTGGCTTTTACCACAGCCATGAAACTTGTTCCCGGTTTCAGCAACTTAACAAGCTCTTTTACATTATGATCAAGGTTGCATAAGTTTATTACTGCTTTTGTAGTACGCATACATCCTCCCATCTAATCTCAAGCATAAAGAAAGGGCCTGACCCTGACGGATCAGCACCCTTCTTTGTTGATACAAGCTTATGCGTGAGTAAAGGTCGCACAGTCAGTATCCTGTGTGTTTGAAGCGTTAGGGGGCTGAATCTCAATCCTGGCGGCGTTGCAATAACTGCCTTCCGCATTATAGTAACAACTGTTGACTATGCATCTTATCCCTGCAAGATGCTGATTCTTCTTTTCTACTTTGCCTGTCATAACTTTCCTCCTAAATGTTTGATAATAACCTCTTTTCTTATTATCAATTTTTCAGGAGCTGTTTATACATGAAATCGTTATTCAATCAACATATGTCACTATACACAATGCAATTTTACAATCAACATGTTCGCATGTCAAATTATGCGTTTACCCTATAAAACCCTTGCTTCCCATTAACATCAATTACATGTATCCCTATTGTTTTATTTTCTCTTGATTCGATCTTCAACACTCCAATCAAATCAGGTTGCTTCAGTGTGCGTGTTTCAAACCCTGCTGTTTCGAAAATTCCTGCGTTAATATATCCAACCGCCCAATAGTCAATCAAGCTCAATCCGTTTTGAAGTTTGTCCGGGCTTAAGATCACCTTTAAGCAATCTGAAGTATATTGTTTAAGCTTTATCTCAAGCTGTCCGTTATCAAGCAAACAATATTCGAATTCCGGTACATTTTTCATTGCGGGTTCGCTAAACGATTCATTGTGATAAAAAGTCAGCTTAAAACACCCGTTTCCATTTTGTGAGTTGATAAGGCGCTTTCTTGACACGTGAAGAGAAAATATGCCGCTGTCAATCCCAACCCAATTCCTCCCATGCTTTTGCGCAACTGCCGGTAACGTCCCGGAACCCGCAAAAAGATCCATCACAAGATCACCTGCGCGAGTCGATACTTTAAGAATCCTCTCTATCAGCTTTTCAGGCTTTTGAGTATCATATCCTGTACGTTCGGGATCTTTTTGCTGCAGATGAGATATGTCGCCCCACACATCCCCCGGGTTTATATATTCATCTTCATAATATCTGTATTCGCGCCCTGCCGATTTTATTGAGTAAAATACCTTGCCTTGCTCGTCAATGCCTTTTTTCATGTTGTTACGCTTGGTGCTACCCCTTAGTATCGCAGATTCCTTTATGTTAAAATAATGTTTTTCTGTTTTCCGATAAAAGAGTATATTGTCATGCTTTCTACTGAAATGTTTTGTCGATCTGCCGCCGCTGTTGTATTGCCAGATGATTTCATTAAGAAAATTCTCCTCACCGAAAATATCATCAAGCATAATTCTCATGTACGTGCTCAATCTGTAGTCCACATGAACAAAAATGCTGCCCTCATCCGATAACAACCGGTGAGCAGCTTTAAGAACGTTATTCATCATGGAAAGAAAGCTGTCTTTTTCAAAAGAACGCGCATCTTTATAAGCCAAATGCTTTATTATACCGGATCGATCTCCCTGCCAGCCATTGCTCCCCACTCTTTGGGTGTAGTAGTAATCCTGCCCTGTCATAAAGGGAGGATCTATATAGATCAATTGCACATTACCGTCATATTTTTCGCTCAAACAATCGATCCAACGAGTAATATCATAATTGTAATATGTACCTGATAACTCATGCGTTTCGCAATTATCAAAATCGTGCGTTTCGATTTTAACATCAATTGGTGTAACTTCTATAAAAGTCAATTCTCCATATACCTACTTCCTGTTAATTACCAAAAATCCAACACACATTCGACTAGAGCAGCCTGTTCCCTTTCTCTATGACTATAGGATAAACGGGGTCACCTACCAGCACTTTTCCGTGTTCCACAACCACCGCCTTATCCAGGATGGCATTTTTGATCATCGCGTCTTTCCCTATAATGGTACGCGCAAAGACTACTGAATCTGTTACCTGCGCTCCGCTTTTAACAACCACTCCCCGTGATAAAATGCTGTTTTTGACAGTCCCATCTATTATACAACCATTTGCTATAAGAGAGTTTGAGACCTCTGCGTTTGGCATGTATTTAGTCGGGGGGGAGTCGTTTGATTTTGTATAAATCCTTGATTTGTCCATGAATAGTTCAGGCATAACTTCTTCTTTCAACACATCCATAGACACTTTGAAGTATGAACTTACAGAATTGATACAACCAAGATAACCTGAAAACTCATAGCCTGAAACATTGAACCTGCTTACATTAGCGTAAATATAGTCTTTTACGGTAGTGAAGCTTCCCTGATGCAATGCTTTTTCAACACAATCAAGACAAAATTCCTTGTTCATAATAAATATTTCCGTTGAGATGCATATGTTTTCTTGCACACCCGTATTTCTGCCTATGCTGGCTACTCTTACTCCATCAGCTTCAAAATTGAGGACACCGCAATCCAGAAACATACTTTGTTTTCCATATGTCTTTTTGTAAACAATTGTTACATCAGCGCCTGAAGTCTCATGAAAATCCGCAGCGGCACCAAGATCAATATTGCAGAGCATGTAGGAAGGAGCCATTATAAGTTCGCTCTTTTTACTTCTAAGAAGGCTTTCCTGGTTACTTTTCAAAAGATTAATCTCTGTTAAAGGCATCTTGTCGTTTGCGTGGCTAAATATGTATAAGCCGTCTATTTTTCTGTTTAAATCCCATGGTTTTCCGGTTCCTAAATGATCTCTAAGCGATCTTGAACTACCCATTGTAAATATAACAACATTGGTTATAGCGCTGTTTACCATATTCGAGAGCATAAAATCGATTACTCTGTATCTTCCGAACACAGGAATAGAACCTATTGGTCTGGCCTTCGTTAAACTCCTGATATCGCTGTCATCCTCGTTCAGTGTTATTATTCCCATATAATTCTTTAACATAAGTTCCTCATCTCCTCATTTTCTTGCTATAACTATTACTACAGCGAGGTATATCGACATACGAACCTTCCCCATGGTTCGGAATGAGTAATTCTACTGAAGCAACATCTCATTCAGCAGATCTGTCCCATCGATAGAACCGTCCCCAATATTGGGGTAAGATTGCTATTCTATCAGTCCATCACCCGAATATAGCAGTACGTCTTTACCATTCCCAATCCTTGAACCTGACGCAATTTGCGAGCGGCTGTTCACCACACACTTATTGATTAGCGCACCGTTTTCAATCATTACATTGCTTAAAATAACAGAATCCTTAATTATAGCATTCTCTCCAACATATACTCCCTGTGACAGTATCGAGTTCTCAACCTGGCCTAGCACCGTACATCCATCGGCTATCATAGACATCTTGACCGTTGCGTTTTTTCCTATATACTGAGGCGGATATGAATAATCTGCGGCATAAATTTTCCAATCATCTTCGAACAAATCAAGTGCTAATACATCAGGGCACAAAATATCCATACTCGCATTCCAGTAGCTGTCAATCGTACCGACGTCTCTCCAGTAACCGCTAAAGGGATAGGCATACATATTAAGTCCGCTATTAAGCATTCTAGGTATTATGTTCTTGCCAAAATCGTTGTCCGAAGTGTTATCCTCCTGATCCTCGTATAAAAACCGTTTTAATTGTTCCCATTTAAACATATACACTCCCATTGAAGCCATATTGTTTTTAGGGTTTTGGGGTTTCTCCTCAAATTCGTATATTCTATTGTCAGGATAAGTGTTCATAATTCCGAATCTGGAAGCATCCTCCCTAGGCACTTCTATCACTGCAATAGTGCAATGTGCATTATTTTTTTTGTGATGTTGAAGCATGATCGAATAATCCATCTTATAGACATGATCACCTGATAAAACCAAAACATACTCAGGGGAATAGTAATCTATGTAGTTTATGTTACGAAACACCGCATCAGCAGTTCCTTTATACCAATATCCTCCCTTATCGCTCATATACGGAGGCAACATTCTGACACCGCCAAACACCCTGTCTAAATCCCATGCGCTCCCTATTCCTATATGTGCGTTAAGTATAAGAGGCTGATACTGAGTCAGAATTCCCACGGTGTCTATGTAAGAGTTGGCGCAGTTGCTTAAGGTAAAATCAATTATTCTATATTTGCCGGCAAAGGGTACAGCAGGCTTGGCATTGTTCTTTGTGAGTGACTTAAGTCTTGAACCCTGTCCTCCTGCAAGAATCAACGCAATCGTTTCTTTCTTGGGCATAAGAATATTCCTCCTTGTCGGTATGTGATGGTTTTGCGGTTTTTGTGTAATGTCACTATTTTACTGTAAATTTAATTTATGCGCAATTACAAAATTACCATTTCATCCTGTCATTTTAAAGGTAGATCCGTTGACTTCCTTTGTAACTTCAAGCCTCAACGGGAAAGCTTCTTTTAGATCTTGTATATGAGTGATTACCAAAATATTATCAAACTCATCCCTTATGGAGTTTATAGCTTCAACCAATTTCTCTCTACCCTGTTCATCCAAAGCCCCGAAGCCCTCATCAAGTATCAACATTCTCAAAGAAGCTCCGGCTCTATGTGCTAGCACTTTCGATAATGCTATCCTTATTGCAAAATTTATTCTGAATTCCTCTCCGCCCGAGTATGTTTCATATTTGCGTGTTCCGAATTCATCCGAGATCTTTATGTCAAGTGTTTCTATAGTACCGCCGCTTTTTTTATCCCGTTGAGTCAAGAATTCAACATTTAGCCTCCCGTCGGTTATCTTGCTCAAGATCTCATTGGTCTTATAAGCCAATTCCGGAATTGCGTTTTCTATTATTGCGGCCTGTATACCTCCTTTTCCGTATATTTCAGCTAAAATTTTGTATATCACAACCATCTTTCTTAAATTTTCCAGCTCTGTCTGTTTGATTAGAATTTCTTTTTGAGCGCGCTTTACGGCATTATGCCGCTCAATAAGCATACCTCTTTTTGTTTCCAAATCCTTTGCGTTCGACTCAATGATATTTCTTTCGCTTTGTGTAGTTTGGATTTGCTCTTTAATGACCGGCATACCTTTCGTCTTAACGCTTAACTCGTTAATTTGTGCATCAAGATCTACGAGAGCTTTTTCCTTTTGTTTAAGGGTCGAAATTAGATGTCCTCGATTTTCAACATCAGCGCTTAAAGCAGCCCCAGCCTTTTGTAATTCTATCCAACTATCCTGATAAGAGCCCAGAGTTTTAAGTTCGCTTTCAATACGTTTGTGCAGTTCGGGATCATAGCCAACTACATTGATCGATTCGATTAAGCTGCTTAATTTATCCTGCTCATTTATAGCATAATCACGATTGGCAAGCGAGTTTTGCAGTAGGTAAACATTCTTATTTAGTCTTTCAATCTCAACTCTTGAAACTTCCGCATCGTCTAATTGGCCTAATGCCGCTCTTAATTGTCCTTCAGCTGAAGCTCGCCCCTTTAATTTACTTTTTACATCATTTATAATCTTGTTTTGTGTTCTTATTCTGTCTTCAGTTGCTTTTATTTCAAGCTTTGCCTTTATAGTCTCTTCCTGAAGTCTCGCATCGAAAGCAACAGCCTCTTCGATCAATTCTTCCTTATGGACATCATCAAGCAAATTTGAGCACACCGGGCAAATACTTTGGGCATTCTTAAGTTTTTCAAGCTTTTCAATGTTCTCACTTCGTTTCTCATCTAATACTTTGACGCTCGCAGAAAGCATGGAAAATATCTTGGTTTCATTCTTTACGGCCTCCTCAAGGACCAACAGATGATGTTCCGCCTCATCAAGTTTTTTTAGTTCTTCGCTCAGTTTGGTTTTTGTACTTAATAATTCATCCTTCTTATCAATCTTAAGTCGATGCTGTTTTGCCTCCTGCTCGATCAACCTGATGTCATTTTTTATGGAGATCTCTTTTGTTTTTATTTCCTGTTCCGCTGCAGTCTTCTGTTTATCCAGATCTGAAAGACGCCGTGATTTATTGTTTAGAATATCGTTTTCAGCCCGCAATTGTTGAAATCTCTTATACTTTTGAGATATAACGATTTCATCTTGCAAAAGCAGTTGATAAGCTTTAATTCTGTCGGAAACTATTGCCAGATTTTTTTCGAGAACTTCTTTTTCACGCCTTATACTATGAAGATTTTCACGGTAATCTTGCTCTTTTCTTTTGCAAAACTCCATCTCTTGCAGATTTGTCTGTAACGTCTGCAATTTTTCCAATATAACCTGCTTTTGTTTCTCAATTTTGCCAAGTTGTTCAAACACCTCATTCAGGCGCGCCTCGACATCATTATTCTCAGTTATCATATTAAGAGCCGAATTAATCTCCCTATCCAGCACTTCACTATTATTCTCCGAAACTCTTCTTTTTTCCGAAGCCCTTTTTTCGAGCCGATCATATATTGATAAATTTAAAATCTCAGAGAGTATTTGTTTTCTTTCTTTAGGCGTTTTCATCGCAAAAAGATCGGCTTTGCCCTGACTCAGATAAGCAGTGCAAAGATAGGTATCATAGTCAAGCTTGATTATCTTTTCAATTTTTGCTTGAGTTTCAGATATCGTACTCCCACCTGCGGGAAGGAAACTATTCACATCATCATAAATTAATAGATCAAGGGATGACTGTCCTCTTTTTTTATCACGTTTTCTTATAACCTTGTAAACCACACCGTCTTCATCAAAAGTAAAGCTTACTTCCATCTCGATTGAACCCGCCCTAACCAAATCGTCCATACCGCTGCGCAGAGTGACTCCCTTACATTGGCCCCATAAAGCCCATGCTATGGCATCAGCTATCGATGATTTGCCGTTTCCGTTATCCCCTGTAAGAAGTATTATGTCAAAATTTCTAAAATCAAGCTCGGGAGCATTTTCGCCATATGATTTGAAATTCCTCATATATAGATTAATCGGCTTCATTCTTCGCCTCCATGCTAATTTCATCTAAAATAAGTGCATTTTCCAGCAGTAAATCGCTTTTGATTTTCGAGTAATCATCCTTTTTCGAAATGTACTCAGATAGAGCTTGCTTAGCATCCATACGCTCCGTCAGCCCCGGATGTCGCAAATGAGAAGTGTCGCGACTGAAGGTTTTTTCTATTCCCGCTACATAAAAGGCATTCTGGCGAAGCAGCTTGTAAAGCTCGGATTCATTTAAATTATGCAGCGAGCTTATTTCAATGCTTATTTTTAGTTTAACTATTGTTCTGCTTAAATCGTTAATTTCATCAATTGCCTGTATTGATTTATGGAAAGGATCCCCCGATGAAGCATCGACAGAAATCGTTTTAAATGGACGGGTGTTTAATTTGACAAAGTTATAGTGTGTTTCCCCTTTCTTTACAAACAGCTCAACAAAGCCCTTATCTTCGTTCTCCTCGCTAAAGTCCACTCGATCTAAGCTGCCGCTGTATACAACCGGTGGATTGTTCCCCAGTTTTTGGTGCTTATGTATGTGCCCCATAGCCACGTATTCATATTCCGATCTTTCAAACAACGATACCGGCAATGTAACTTCCCTGCCCAGCATTATACCCTTTTCAGAGCCTGAATCCGCTCCGATGACCGAATAGTGAGAAGCTAAAATCGCAGGCAGCGTCATGTCTATACCTGCGGATAACTGTTCGGTCAACTCATATAATCTTTTACGCATCTCAAGTGATAATTCCTCAATCGACATGCCTTCACAGGAAAGATTAGCCGAAGTAACGTAAGGCAAGGCAACCAACTGAATTTTGCCGCGTTTTGTATTTATGATATCAATCCCAGGCCTTCTTTTTACAAAAACTCCCGGAAGTCCTACTATGTCATATATCTCAACCGATGTAGCTTTACCGGAGGCATTATGCAGATCATGGTTTCCTATTACTATGTATACGACAATACCTTCTTTTGACAGACGCTTTATTCTTTTTGCAAATTCTCTTTGCTGGGTGACATCAGGTTCACGACTTTTAAATACATCTCCACAAATAAGCACTATATCAGTATCGCTGTCAATGGCTTGATCGACCAATTCGTCAAAAGTCTTCAAAAAATCCAGAAGGCGCGTATGCAAACCGGTTGAAGGATCAATCTTCCCATAATTTTGTGTGCCTATATGAAGGTCGGCGGTATGTATAATCCTTATATGCTCATTCATGTTCCATAAAGCTCCTTCATAAGATCTTCAAAATCTTTTCCCTGTACATTGTTCCCTGATTCAGTTGCTCTTTTGTTCACATTACCCTTAAATCCGGATATCTTTGTGTTCCCGGTTTGCATATCGTTATAGAAGTCTTCCCCATATGTGCGGGTTCGTATGACCACAGGCATCGGAACCGCATGTCCTAAAATCAATGCTTGCTGTTTTGTGTCAAGTGTCGCAAGCACATTTTTCAGCATTTTTGCGTGGTTAGCGCCGGATAAAACTGAGTCGATATCCTTTTCTTCTGTCAACAGAGCTATTATTTTTGTCCCAAGCTGTGAAAGAACTTCGGAATCAATTTCAGACGGCCGCTGATCAACAACAAGCAAAGTTACATTGTTCTTTCTCATTTCTCTTGCTATCATACCGAAAATAGACTGTCTTCCCGTTTCCCTGTTTAAAAACTTATGTGCTTCCTCAATTACAATAACCAAAGGTGTATTTACTATAGTTTCGTTTGATAACGCTTTTTCGCTTCGCATCACATATAACTCGTGAATACGCCTTGTTAATATGTTTGCTACCAGCATATATGCAAGCATACTCCTTTGATGCCCGAATTCGAGCACTACATTCATTCCGTTGTCAATGTATTGCATGATACGCTCAACAGCGTCATCGACCGGATTTTCTTTAATAAATGGCAATTTTTGCAATTTTATGAGCTTTCGTTGCAAAGCCTGCAACGCTCCGGAGTGAGAACCTGTTTCTTCGGCAAAACTAAGAATTTCAGATGCCGGCATATTAAGAAACTTAAACAACCAATCTGCAGCAAAATGCTTTTGGAGGACAAAAATGACTTCAAGTGCAGTTTGGTTTAAATTAAGCTCTTCCCAAACCATCGCAATGTCTTCGGCGTCAATTGAACGGTACGGTATTTCTACTACATAATCAGGACGCACCCCCCTTCGCCTTGAAGATTCAGGATCAAGTGTAAAAATTGCTACTTCAGCGCCAAAAAGCTGTTTTAATCCCTTTGCTTTCTTTCTTGTTTTATCCTCATCCTTGCCTTCCCACCCATACTCTGAATGCATATCGAAAACAAGTGTGTTGCATAGTCCGCTTTTTATCATTCCGCATAGCATAATACGCGTATAAAATGTCTTACCCGTACCTGATTTCCCGAAAATCCCGTTTGATCGTTCAATAAATCTTTCAAGATTTATGCATACCGGTATATGCTCCATATCAAGCGGATAGCCTATATGAAAGTTTGTATCGTCCGGATTACCAAATACGGCAAACACGTCGTTTTCGGCGGCTTCCCTCACTTTTGAAAGATGTGATGGGATGCTTTTAACAGGCATAACTCTGCCATCTTCTCGATCAATAGCAAGCATGGGCTGGATCTTGACCTTATCCAGTATACCTGTGCCTTTAACTATTTCATTCAATAAAGAGCTGGTATGGCTTGTTTCATAAATTGCTTTTGGGTTTGCGGCTTCAATATCCTCATCCATAACCATAGCGAGAAAATCATATGTTCTGCCTTCGACGATACAAAATGTACCTACTTTGATTTTTTCGATTTCCTCGCCAATATCTAACCTTATGTCAAATCCTCCGGATAATGAGCCTCGCAGAATAGTCCCCTTCACAGAATATCAACCCTTTCAATAACTGATTTTAGTCTTTGCGTATCATATGACAGCATTTTAAGAAGTTCCCGGCCGGCATTTAGGAGGTACTCTTTTGGATTATCATGTAAAATGGCAACCGTACGCAGCGCCGCCGCTGTCAATTCATCGCCGTTACCGTTCGGGCAGTTTAAAGTTTTTATTAAAAATCCTGTATTTGTTGATATTTTTAACACTTCCTCATCGGTGCATCTTTCAACGGGAAGGTGCAGCCTAATGTGCACAGGAGGATAATAAGATCTATAAATGCCTGCTTCTAAGTAGCCTGCTACAACGGCTGTAAATTCAGTCCTTAGAAGACTGAATATCTGAGGCTGTTCTAATTCGAGTTCCTGCAAGCTTTTAAAAAAAGCTCGGGCTTTGCCTGAACCATCAAGACTACCTGTATAAGCTCCTGATACTATTCCGTAAATTCTTCTTGTTCCATCCTGTACTTTCACAAATGAACCAAAACCAGGAATCTCGTGGTATTTGACAGTTTCTGCAACAAATTGATCAGTTTTACTCTCTATAACTTCAGCTATCAATCTGCTTACCTCCTTTAAATTGGGGACATACCGCAGTATTCATTCACAGAAAGCGGCGGTGTGTCCCCTAACCTTAAAATATTCTTGAGTTCTTCCCTAGTTTTTTATGTGTTACCTTAAGTGGTATACCGTGACGAGCCATCTGTTGCCTCAGTAAGTGATAAAATCTCTCTTTGTCTTCGCTTTTTATTACTGCAAAATGATGCGCCTCCTGCAAAGCTATCGGGTATCCCATTCCTTTTTGAGCCTGATCAAATGTCACCCAATGCAGCAAATTCAATAAATCCATATTCTCAAGCACATAATCGGGAGCTTCAACCCTTGCGATTTCACTTCCAACATTTACATAGAAAAAGCCTATGCGGTAAAGCGGAGCGGTATTCGAAGGCAAAGAATTAATCCCCCCGTAGAAGTGACAAGACCTTTCACCTAACTTTAAGACTTTGTTGAAAAGTGCAGTATCTCTAACTCCTTCCAACATTTTACAATTCGCATTTTTTTCATCATTATGTTCGCACTTTAAGCAATTCATAACAGGCTTTACGCAATCTTTAGCCCTTAATGTATTTACCACCAGTGAAGTTCGCGAACCTGAGACATACCCTGCCACCGGAATTCTATAGAGTTGACCAATTTTAAAAGCTTCCTCAAAATACGGGGCACTAAAAGCTGAAGGATCTTTTCTGGCAGCGCCTGTCCTATCCCATGAAACCAGTCTGCCGTCAACGAAGGCGACGAGCGGCACGTATTCTTTGCGATGCTCAATGATCATCTTTTTAAGCTCTGAAGCTTCCATTATCAACCGCAACTCCGCTATTCTGTCACCTTGTACCAACACCAATCCATTTTCTCCATGCTTATAGAGATCTTCATCCCTGTAAAAAAGTTTGGAAGCGCTGTCCATATGAGAAAGCTCGCCTGTCCCATAGTGAATTGCGACCCTTCCGGAATTTAAAACATAACACAAGGCAATCTCATGGGTATCAATATCAATCTGCGAACCGTCAACAGCTACAATCGTATATGGTACGAAAGATTTCGGAAGTGAAAAAACATCAGAAATCCGACCTTGAGGAAAAGCTACGAAAAAATGATGGTTATCTGAGTTTATTTTATCAAGCCACAAGTCCGGATTTTTATCATAATCATCAAATGCAAGACCGGCATTGCTAATCTTAAATGTATACTTATTTATATCAAGCCTGCTCTCTGCTGCCATTTTCTCAATTTGTGGTGCAAGCCCGGATAAATCGAGCATTTTATTCTCCCTTTCGCAAACTTAATATTGCTATTTTATCACACATATTGTGTGTATTACATCCATTTTTGAATTTATATTGTCAACTGAGTCTATTTGGCATATAATTATTTTGTGTTTCAAAACATAATTTTTACAATAGGGGAGAACCATATGCCAATTAAAGTAATTGCCGATAGTGCAAACGACATGAACTCGGAGCTAAAAGAGCATTACAACATTAACTTAGTACCTTTCAAGCTTTACATAGATGAAAAAGAATATGTAGACGATGAAAATATAGATGTGAATCATTTTATAACTGAGATGGAGAAATCACCGTCAGCGCCACGTTCAGCTTGCCCTTCACCAGGAGACTTTCTTGAGCATTTGCATGGTGACGAGGACTGTTATTTAGTCACTATATCGTCAAAGCTAAGCGCTACATTTAACAGCGCAAAACTTGCCAAAGATATGTTTCTTGAGGATTTTTCCGAAAAGTTTATTCATGTTTTTGATTCTAAAAGCGCTTCAGTTGCCGAAACATTAATTTCAATGAAAATACATGATTTGTATCGTCAAAATATAGCAAATATTGATATAGTCAGTCAAGTCACAAAATACATTGATGATATGAAAACGTACTTTGTTGCGGGCTCTTTGAATAATCTCATTAAAAACGGTAGAATCTCAAAATTCAAAGGCGCTATTGCAACACTTTTAAAAATCAGACCAATTATGGGCGCTGACAGCGATGGTAATATTCAACTTATTGAGAAAACCAAAGGCGTTGATAAGACTTTTATGCGCCTAGTTGAGATCATATCTGAAAACGCAAAATTCGTTGAAGATAAGGTCTTAGCTATTGCTCATGTCAACAATATCGAGAGAGCCAAATGGCTTAAGGAAGAAATTATGAAAAGATGCGCTTTTAAGGAGATTTTGATTCTTCCGACTGCTGCGCTGAGTAGTATGTATTGTGACAATAAAGGAATTATCGTTTCTTTCTGATTGTCGTAAATAAATTATAGGTTAAGCTAAATCCAAAGGAACAGTTTGCGGTTTCTATATAGTTTTGACCGGCTGGAGGTTTTTAAGTTATGTCTTTTTCCGGGCAAGAAAAATGCGACGTGCTTATACTCTCCGCAAATCTTGGAACAGGCCATTATCAAGTATCAGGCGCTTTGAAGTCACGCCTTGTAAAAGAGCGACCGGATCTTAATATTGTAATTTATGACTTTTTCGACCATGTAGATCCGTTACTTAAGCATCTCATACGTTTCAGCTATGAGCAAAGCATTAAGCATTTTACTTATGGATACCAATGGTTTTATGAAGCTACCAGAAACTTAAGCCCTAATTCGAGGCTCAATCAAACTGTTCACGCAGTCGGACGTCAGAAGCTTATGGAAACTCTGGAAAGATTGTCACCGGGAGTTGTTGTCTGCACTTTCCCTAATCCGGCAGGCGTAGTATCCGCTATCAAAATCCGGGAAAATATTGATATTCCTCTTATTACAGTTATCACCGATGTAGCTGTGCACAGCCAATGGGTCCACCCAAATGTAGATGCATATCTGGTAGCGACGGAAATTGTCGCCGAGGGACTTAGGAGAATTAATGTTCCAAGCGAAATCATCCATGTAACGGGAATTCCCTTACGAGACGGATTTGAGCGTCAGGCGTCCTCAAATGAGTCTTGGCACAAATACAAACTGAATCCGGATTTGTTCACTCTTATGGTTATGGGCGGCGGCGGCGGGTTCTTATCAGGAGCGGAAACGATATGCTCAATGTTGTCGACCGCTTCGATCCCGATACAGATTTTAGCTGTTACCGGTACAAACCACACAATGTACAAAAAATTGCATCAATTATCCTCCATTTCCCTCGTACCGATAAGAGTATTGGGATTTGTAGAAAATATTGCGGAGCTTATGGAAATGTCCGATCTTTTACTTACTAAAGCCGGCGGTGTTACTATATTTGAGGCATTAGCCAAAAATCTTCCTGCGATTATACACAACCCTCTCCCCGGTCATGAATCCGGAAACGTTCACTTTCTGCTCTCACATAATTGTGCGGTGCTGGCAAACGATGAAGATTCGGCAGTTGAATATATCATGAACTTTGTACGCAATCCTTCTATATTGGATGAAATGAAACAGTCAACAATGAGGATATCAAAACCAACCGCCTCAAAAGATGCAGCTTGTATAATATTAAAGTTTTTAGACTTAAATAAGGATATAAGTATAAAATTTCCAAAACCCAAATACAGGACGCCTACATTAAAAAGCAGGCGTTCTATCAGACTGAAACAAGTCTGAATGGAGAATGATATGTGGTATTATGCAGCCCTGACATTAATTATTACCTATTTTATGGTTTACTGTCTAATTCCAAACATATGGCTGCGAAACTTTTCAAAACCTGTTCTGCGATGCGGAGGTAATGACGGACTTAATGTGTCATTGACATTTGACGATGGCCCGAATCCTGAATATACACCTCAAATACTCAGGATATTGAAAAAATACGGAGTTAAAGCAACATTTTTCGTAGTCAGCAAAAATGCACTTTTATACCCGGACATAATCGAGAATATTCAGACTGACGGACACACGATCGGAACTCACTCCTATTCGCATATCCATGCATGGCTTATGTTTCCTACTGCTTTTCTTAAAGACTTAGCGAAGTCTTGCTCGACTATAAAAAATATAACCGGCAGACAACCACTATGGTATCGCCCACCTTGGGGAACATTCAATCTACTTATACCATATGCAGCGAAAAAATTAGGATTAACACTTACTTATTGGTCTGTTACAGCCTACGACTGGAAATCTGATATAACTCCCGAAAAAATTGCAAATACTGTTATAACCAAAACCAAATCCGGTGCGATAATAGTATTGCATGATAATGGTGATAACTATCCTGCACCCAAAAAAACCGTCGAAGCTTTGCCGGTTATAATCCACTCCCTGAAACTTCAAGGTTATCGATTTATAACGTTGGAGGAATTAGGAGGTAAATTGAATGCTTAAAACTTTGATTAGGTCTTTAATCGTCCAGTGGGAAAAGCTTATAAGTAAAATTAAAAGAATTCAACCGATAGACGGCTCGAGTTATGGCCTTCTATGCATTAGAACAGCTAGATACAAAGGAAAAACTCTCGAACTTACCGATAAAAGTAGACTGAGTAAAGGAGATTTCATAATCGAAATGCATCTATCAAACATCATATTGGCAAAAGGATCGGTAGGAAATGCAACGGTCGCCTCTGATTTGCAACTTTTTCCTTATATAAGAGCAGAGTTAATTATTCTTTGTAAATACTTGCATTCACATGAACTTCATACGAAGATCAAAGCTATCGGCGGAATGACTATTCATGGTCCAGGCTTACGTCGTTTTGGATTCACCCTGTACCCTGCGCAAAAAAATCTATTAACTGCTTTGGCAACTATCTGGATGAGAATACTCAGATGGGCATTTTCACGTCCGAGAGAAGCGGTCCGCTTAAGGAATCGTCCTCCCAAAAACCTTGAATACTTTTATATGCCGATATCGCAATTCTTTCAAAAGTATGATGTCTAAGCCAATTACTTGACTTTTCTACAGATATATATTAGTATTTTGTTGTGGTTAATGGTATTTACTACTCACAGAATTTTTCGTTTATGAAGGGAGTTTCTTATGCCACTATTTTTTGACAATACGATGATCTTGCTTTTACCGGCGCTTTTACTGGCTATGTATGCTCAATTCAAGATAAAGAACACTTTCAACAGATATTCAAGGGTAGGTGCTAAAAGCGGCCTAACAGGAGCACAGGTAGCGCGAGACATCCTAAAGAGCAATCACATAGATGACGTACCGGTAGAAATGACAAAAGGTGTTTTAACCGACCATTATGACCCAAGAAAGCGTGTCTTAAGGCTTTCTGCTTCTGTTTATAATTCATCGTCTCTTGCGGCTTTAGGAGTTGCCGCTCACGAAGCGGGTCATGTCATGCAACACGAACAAAGTTATATCCCTTTTAAGATAAGAAGCACAATAGTGCCGATAGCTACAATCGGATCGCAGCTTGCTTTCCCTCTCTTTTTCCTGGGGATTATATTAGCTGCCCCCTCTTTGATCGAGATAGGTGTTTTCGCATTTAGTTTAGCGGTACTTTTTCAGCTTGTTACCTTGCCGGTTGAGTTCAACGCAAGCAACCGCGCAATAGAGGCGCTTGAAGGAGGCGGGTATCTTATGCGCAACGAAATAGCGCCCGCTCGAAAAGTATTAAACGCCGCAGCTCTTACTTATATAGCTGCGACTCTTATGGCTGTGATGCAACTATTAAGGTTACTTCTCTTATCGGGAATGCTGGGAAGACGCAATGATTAGTTTGCCCTCATCAAATGTATCCAAGTCTGACCATAAACTCTTTGTATTTCCTCACCATCCAGAAAGTAGAAGCGTGTTGGCGAATGTAAGTCCTCTTTTCGCCATCTGCCTTTAAAGTGTTGTCCCATAGAATAAAAGTCGATTTCTCCTTCTCCAACCAATTCTGCTGTCGGTCTGAGAAATAAATCGATTTCATAAGGCACATAAGCTATTATTACATTTCGCGCATATATTTGTTTGCCTTGAGCATCCCTAACCCTTTCTCCGTTTATCATCTGCCTGTATGCTTCCTTTTGCGGATCATAAGTATAACTGACAATGTGCCTGCGGTTATATTCAATCGTTATATTGCGTATTTCTGTACCTCTGCGGCTCAAATATGCCGGCCTCATAATGAACTGTTCAGGCTTGTCTTCAACTCCCAGATCTGCTAAGTTTACATAAAGATTATGTGGTGCTCTTCTCCTTCCGTCTCGGAAGAAACCTTCACCGTCCCAAGTTAATTCATTTATTGATTTAACTCCAAGACTTCTCATCGCCTGTAACACATCCACCCCGCCTCCGGCATGAATATAAGATGTATCATTCTCCATTGCTAGGACAGCACTATGAAATCTGGCACTTCGAATCGGACCTACTTTGGTCGGAAAGCTTGAAAACAGAGCTAAATACCTCGTTATTCCACCCTCTACTTCGTATTCGTATACGACATTGGCTTCATTTATCCCATGATGTGGTCTTGCATTTTCAATGTTATCTATAACAACTGCGTAAACAGTCTTAAATTCCGCTCTCGGGCTGAGACGCGCAAGTTCTGCCAGCTCCGATTCCAATCGACCCTCAGATTCGGATAAAAGCTTTTCCTTTTCTTCTCGTTGGGCATTAAGATTCACCTGTTCGGCCTGAATCTGATTTCCTAAATCGTCCATATCAGCTATTTGTCTTTCAATATCAGTGCGCTTTTGCGCAATCGAAGCCTGTTCTAGCTCAAGATCGGTTATAATACGGACATCATTTTCAAGAATTCTGGTCAGATACACCCACCAGACGATTATATCCGCAAAACTTTCCGCTTGAAATAAGACTTCCAGATATGAGACATTATGCTTCATATAGGCACTCCGCAATCTTCCGGCAAACAGATCAAGACTCTTCGACATGTCCTCTTGAGCCAAGACCATATTTTCTTCTGCGACTAAAAGATCCGTTCGCGCTGTTTCAAGTTCAGCACCGAGATCTTCTATGCGGGAAATTCGTTTGTTGATCTCATTTTCTATATCCTCAATAAGTTTCTCAAACTCAGCAATTTCAGTTTTTGTTCTCTCAACATCATCCTGAGCTTCCTCAAGAGTACTGCTCGCGGATAACTGAAAGGTAAACATCAAAACTGAAAAACCCAATAAAAATATTATCGCTTTTATGTACGTTCGTTTCATACCTTCCTTAATCACTTCCTTCTACGAGCTTAAAACGATTATACTTTAAGAAATTTTCGTACAGATATGAAGCTGCCTAAACCACCCACTAAAGTTCCTAAGAGCATCATATTAACAAATATGGGAATAATTTTTGATGGTTCAAGAACAGGCTGCAGAAAAAAAGCTAATGCTTCTGTCTGCAGGGATTCAGCTATGCGAAAATATCCGACTCCAATCAAACTTACAGCTACAATTGTCCCAATCCAGCCAATGATCATACCTCCTAAAACAAACGGAAAACGGACAAACCAATTACTGGCGCCTAAATACTTCATTATACTAATTTCTTCATGTCGAGCCATAACTGACATTCTGATTATAGTAACTATTAGAAATATTGCACCAATTGCCAAAATAACACTTGTTCCTAAGATAAAGGTTCTAACCCATTCAGTAGCCATTATTAATCTATTCAATGTTTCTCTCCCATAATCTGCCATTTCAACCCCAGAGTATGCTTGAATCTCCGATGCTAATGCAGAAACCGCCTCAACTCGTCTTGCCCTAACTCTGAATACATCGGGCAACGGATTATTTTCACCGGTCAAATCCGTTAGTATCTGAATATTCCCCATTGCTTCCCCGAATTCCGTCAAGCCTTGGTCCCTCGGAACAAAAATATAGCTTAACACCTCGGAGTGGTCATCAAGATTTTGACGAATTTCTTCAACATCAGCCTCATCATTTAAGAAAACACTTATTTCCATTGTAGTTTCGATATTGCGAAAAACTTGTTCAAGATTTAAAGCTACAAGCAGAAATCCGCCGACAGCTATAAGGGAGATTGCTATCATGCCGGATGTTATAAGAGCCAGTCCCAGATTTCTGCGCAAGGATACAAAAACTTGACGCATGGAATAACCCAATGAATAGACGCTCATTTGTATCTCCCCCATTCCTGATCGCGTACCAGCTTACCCTCTTCAAGAGTTACTACTCTTTTTTGCATCAAATTTACCAATTCCCAAGCATGTGTAGCAATAATTACAGTTGTACCCGCCGTATTGATGTTTTCAAAAAGCTTCATTATCTGAACCGAATTGTCACGATCAAGGTTTCCGGTTGGTTCGTCAGCCATAATAAGCAAAGGATCCTTGACTATCGCTCTTGCAATCCCGACGCGCTGCTGCTCACCACCTGAGAGTTGTGATGGAAATGCGTTGGCTTTACTTAAAAGATTCACTTTATCTAAAGCTTCAGGCACTTTTTCCCTTATTCTCTTAGGCGATTTGCCTATCACTTCAAGTGCGAACGCAACATTCTCATATACAGTTTTCTGCTTTAAAAGCCTAAAATCCTGAAAAACCATGCCAATCTGACGCCGATGCTTCAGGAGCTCACCTGCTCTCATCCGGGCTATGTTTCTATTGAGAAAATATAAACTCCCTTCGGTAGGATCATTCTCTCTAAAAATTAATTTTATAAGCGTACTTTTTCCGGCTCCACTAGGCCCTACAAGAAAGACAAAATCCCCTCGCTCAATATGCAAAGTGAGATTATTTAGAGCTACAGTTTTATTTTCCGGATAGATCTTGCTCACTCTATTGACTTGAATCAAAACTAAACCCCCTCCGAACTCAATTAGATCCGAACCTTATTCTTAGTTCATCCCTTTCTTATCCATTCACGGTATTGTCATAAGCCATTCCTAAATCGTCATAAAGCTTTTTTCTTGATTGTTTATCGCTTTTTAGTTCCTTTTGCGCAAATTCGGCAACAGCAAACGCAAGTTTTTTCGGTACTACAATAACACCATCCCCGTCGGCAACCACAACATCCCCGGGATAGACCACAACACCGCCGACACAAATTGGTATATCGCCTGCATCGTACTGAAGTCTACCCTGTACCATCCCATGAGAAATTTTGGCTGACCAAAAGGGCACTTTCTGAAGGATTAACTCATCTGTATCTCTGACACCACCGTTCGTTACAATGCCACTCACGCCGTATTTCACTGCTTCTAATCCGTTATTTGATCCCATAAGACCTACATCTACGCCACTTTGATCTATAACAATAAAGTCACCTGTTTCAATTTGACTCAACCATGGGTATGTACACACATTTCCATAATACCAACCTGACCACTGAGTATACTCTTGTGAAGTCATTTGCGGAATAGGTCCTTGAAAAGGTAAATAACGAACTGTCTTGGCTATTCCTACAGCGCGAGTTCTGTACAACGGCTTAATCATCTGGGACATGCTTCCGTAATGGTGCATCATGTTCCAGTCCATTCCATCACGTACATCAGCAACTCTCAAATCTTTATACAACTCAAGTATTTCAAGCCTATACTTATCCCTCATTCTATTCCTCCTCAAATCTTGATACGCTACAACATAGTCCTAAAAAACAATCTTTCTTAATCTCTCCATAGCTTTTTCAGTATTCTCCCGACTGCCAAACGCTGTTAATCGAACATAACCTT
>Ga0209105_100155_pt1 | contig 23959 bp, 25 predicted proteins | sample SedPBSmetaG_FD_184158 | JGI IMG/M metagenome (GOLD analysis project Ga0209105, IMG submission 184158) | Freshwater sediment bacterial and archeal communities from Indian Creek, Illinois, USA to study Microbial Dark Matter (Phase II) -... | ecosystem: Environmental > Aquatic > Freshwater > Creek >...
ATATCCGTTTGTCATCATATCCTCAGATTTTATGCGAGCTACTCTTGAGAGTTCATTATCTATCTTAAGAGGGGCTACTCCTGCTTTTTGCCTCTCTTGATTTACCAAATTAATCATAAGTAATTCGAATTCGCTAAGCCGGTGAACTTGTGACACCGGTGCAGGCTGCGGTGCAGGCTGCGGCACCGGCTGTGGTGTCGGCTGTGGCACCGGTTGCGGTGCTGGTTGTGGAACCGGCTGCGGCGTCGGTCGCGTTATGGGTACCGGGGTGTTTCCTGCGGGTGTAGCGGCAGGATTTCTTACAATGATCAGCTGCGCTGACGTCGGCCAATTCCGGTTAAATGTAAATGTTACAGTATTTGTCCTCACATTAGTGAATTGAGGTTGTACATTTGCCGCCAAAGCATTGGCTGCCGGGAATAAAACCGCGAGCATCAGTGCTAGAGAGATTGTTAGTGCTATTCTTTTGAAATTCATAGCTTTACTTCCTTTCTTCTCCGTAATCTTTAATTAACATAATTGTAACACCTCCTTAATATTATGTAAACATGTATATTATGGAAATAAAAAAGAGACGTTTCTATAACTTTCGCATTGTGAGCGAATAAGAAGCGCCCCTTTTAAAAATCTCTCTATATTCCCATAACCAAAGATGCAATCCCGAAATAAATTAGAAGACCTGTTATGTCTTTTATAGTAGTTATCAGTGGGCCTGATACAACGGCGGGATCGACTCCTAGTCGCTCAAAAATTATTGGCAGAAAAGCGCCAAGAAAAGATGCTCCGGTAATAGTTGTTATCATAGCGCCGCCTATGGCTACTCCAAGCATGGGCACTCCCTGCCATAGTTGTCCCGCCACACCAATAACAACCCCACAAATTACACCCATCGTAACACCTATCAATATTTCGCGAAAGAGGCTATCCCAAACATTCTTTTTGTTGATATCCCCGGTTGCAAGGCCTCGTATTACAATTGTAGAGGTTTGAATGCCTACATCGCCGCCCATGTCCATTATCACAGGTATGAACATCGCAAGAACTATGACAGCAGTCAGCGCTTCTTCGAAAATCTCGATAATGCCACCTGCAAGCATTCCGCCGAAAAGAGTTATGATAAGCCATGGAAGTCTCATGCGTATGGCATGTGGGACAGAAACCTCCAATAATTTGTCCTTTTTAGTATTGCCGTGTACTGCTGCCATCATGTGGAAATCCTCAGTATTTTCCCTCTCAATTACATCGACTACATCATCTACTGTGATTATGCCTACCAATCTTTTCTCATGGTCAACAACGGGTAGGCTCAACAAATCGTATTTTTTGAACAAAGATGCGATGTGTTCCTGATCCTCGTGAGTATTTACCGCTAATACTTCCTTGCGCATGATATCCTCAAGTACGGTTTCGGGTTGGTTCAGTATCAGATCTTTAAGGGAAACCGTTCCTTCGAGCTTTCGGTGCGAGTCAACGCAATAGCAGGTATATATGGTCTCTTTGTCGGGAGCGTTAGCCCGTATTTTGTCTAATGCTTGCGCCACCGTCATCAGCTTATTCAAATCGACAAGTTCGATAGTCATCAAACCGCCGGCGGAGCTGTCGGGATATTTAAGGAACTGGTTTATGAGCTTCCGTTCGGTTTCGGTTGAATTTTTCAATATACGTTTGACTATATTTGCCGGCATTTCCTCAAGAAAGTCAATTTTATCATCGAAAAACAATTCGTTTACTACTGCGTTCAGTTCATCTTCATTGGTAAGCCTGGAAATAGCAGACTGCTTTTCGGGTGATAAGTGAGAGAAAACATCAACAGCCATGTCCTTTGAAAGCAAACGGAAAGCAACGATTGTTTTCTTATCATCTATGTGTTCTAAAAGTTCCGCTATGTCGGCTTCTAACATACCGGAAAACATGTTCTTAAGTGTCGGATAATCCTTTGCTGATGAAAGCAGTTCCATTAATTTTTTAAGAGTCATGCTCAAACCTCCTGTCAATAAATAAAGTCTTGTGAGTATTATGCCATTTTTCCTTGCCAAACCGGAACATAACGGAATTATGCGTAATACAGCAAACATTTAATCAGCAGAAGGTGTGATGAAGCTCGAAAAGTTCAGACTTAAACTGAAAAAAGAAAGCAATAGCGCATAACGCTCATTTTGATTCTGTTTGGCTTGATTGATTTATAAGATAAACTACTAGGGCCAGCGTCCACACTATCACCTCCTAAAATATGCAAATATGTCACCGGGGGAATTTGATTTATCAATCCCACAACATAGTAGCACACAAAAACTTCCGGGTCAAGTATATAGCTTGTGCTTAAGCTGGACTTTTACGCTTCATTATCTAAAGCAACAGCGGACAAGCGAACCGGATTTTGCTTTAATAGCGATAAGGAAATCAAAAAGGCACTTATCATCAAGACCAACATAATCATAAAAGGCAACTGTGGTATGATACTATAGAAAAATCCCGTAAGTACACCGGCAGGGATTACAGCCAGCGTCGAAACATTTTGAATTGCGGAAAAGGCATCTGCTTTTTCTGATTCCTCAACATTATTCATAAACAACGTATCGCGGAAGGTCAGATGAATAAATGTTCCTACAGCCAGAAGAGATGTGGAGATCAGCAGGATAAGCAAATTATTCGCTGGAATAAAAAATAGAAGAATTATCCCGGCAATAGAGATCAAAAAGGAAAATGCTAAGTTCTTCTCTTCTTTAAATTTGGAAATACGGGGTAAAACGACAATGAAAAGGAAGAGATTAACCAAGGCGCTAGCTCCGGGAATAATCGAAAGACTTTGTTCCGTATGAGCAAGTTGATTTGAATAATACAGCACGAGGACAAAACTCATGCTCTGCAGAAAAGTGGTCAAAATATAAATGATTTGAACACGCAGCAAGTAGGGATGTGTGACGATTTTACGCATCATTTGAAAATAATTGGATAAACCGTGCCGAAATAGAAGGGACTCATGCTTTTTAATCATTTCCAATCCGTTTTTTGTCTCTGTGGTAAAAGCGTTTCGAAGAAAAAACATAAGCGTCATACTTAGCATACCGGCTCCGTATAAAACCCTAATGACAGGAATGGTGCTGTAACGTGAGATGAGTAACCCGGTTAGAGGAGCCATAAGGCCGGATGCAAAATTGATCAGATTTATGATTCCGAAGATTTTAGAACGTTGATGATTTTCCGCATCTTCACTTAAAAGCAGAAACCAAGAAACATGAACAATTCTTACAAAACCATTGATTAACGCAGCCACCAAAAAATACCAGAAATTTTGTGCAATCGCCCAAATAAGCATCGGAATGGACCAAGAGATTAAATCAAAGATCAGTGAAGTTCTTCTTCGTCCCAGTCGGTTCACAATTGAAGACGCAAAAAGATTGCATATAAAGTTTACAAAGATGGTAGCTGTGGAGACAAGGCCGATTTCAATAGGGGTCAGACCGATTGATTCCATATACAAAGGAGCATAAAAGAAAATAAGGCCTCCAAATACAGCCCACATTGGTTCAACCATGATACAGACTCTTGAGTTACGCGTTAAGTCCTTTAAAAACTTCATATATCAAACAACCTTTAACGTTATTTATCTACCCGTGCAAATTCGAAAATAGGGCGAATCAAGATAGCTGACAATAAAAAAGTTTGCTAAACAAACAACAAACTTTTTTGGACAACTATATTTCAAGTACATAGTTTATGTTTAATTGACAGTGTCTGTCAAGCTATTTTCTAAAAACAGATAGCTGACGTGATGATAATTCCTGAACTGCTAGACACCTGGCTTAAGGGTGCGGGTAAACAAATCTCGAAACGGGCCTTGCTTCCTTATTGACTTTCCGGTATACTCTTGTCGGAATCGAATATTGCTGTTGGGTGCCCCCGCAATGGGGGTTAAAAGGGAATCAGGTTAAAAACCTGAACGGTCCCGCCACTGTAACGGGTAGTACATGGATTAAACCACTGTTCGTTTTGTTCGAATGGGAAGGAGCCATGTACGTTAATTCCCGGAGTCAGGAAACCTGCCCTGCAGTTGATATGACACCGTCCTTCGGTCGAGAGGGCAGGGTCCAAAGCTGTGGTCATATCCATGCTTTGCATCCAGACCTCAACCCGTGTGGTTGGGGTTTTTTACGTTTAATCGGAGAGGAGATATTTTCTATGAACATAAAGAAGCTTGTTCTCACAGCGGTACTTATTGCACTCAGCGTTGTCGGCACATTCATAAAGATTCCCAGTATGGTAGGTTCTCTTGCTTTTGACGCAGTTCCGGGGTTCTATGCGGCGCTGGCGATAAGTCCGGTAACAGGAGCAATAGTCGCAGGTTTTGGGCATGTTGCTACAGCTTTGTATAGCGGCATACCTTTAGGGCTTCCGGTTCACGCACTGGTAGTTTTGGGCATGATGCTTGCAGCTTACTTAGCAGGTACCGTGGCTAAACTAAATATAATCGCCGGCTGTGTTGTTGGAATCGCTATTAATGGTATTGTGCTTCCTGCTACTTTTATTATCATACCCGGCTTTGGCATTCCATTTTTCATTGCTGCCGGTCCCTCTATAGTGATAGCAGCTGCACTGAATATGTTGGTGGCCTTTGGACTAACCAAAGTTACAGCACTTAGGAAACTGATTAATGTATAGTAGAGATTATTTGGCACTGCCCCTTGGGAGTGACACCATAGTGATAACTTGTGACTCTATAGGTGCTATAGGTTCAAAAGAACTGGATGTCATACCGGCAGAACCTGGAGTCGTAGGTAGGTTCCTAGCTCGGGTAGCATTAATGGAGCTTATTTCAATAGGAGCTTCATTAACCGCTCTTTCCTGTACATTCAGTGTCGATCCTTTCGTATCAGAGCAGATTCTTGAGGGCGTATACGCTGAAGCCCAATTGGTTCACCCCGATCCTCAAGGCATAACTATAGTCACAACAGAGAAAAATGTTCCAACCAAGCAAACCGGGGCAGGCATAACCTGTGTGGGGATAGTTCGCGGGAATTCGGTGCGCACAGGGTTAGCTCAGGCAGGGGATATTGTGGTTGCTATGGGCAGACCCAAGGTAGGGATTGAGGTAAGTCTTAGCGATCCGGAAAATGCTGACTTACTCAAGCTTATGGAGCTACTTAAAATCCCTGGAGTAAAAGACATTGTACCGGCAGGATCGAAGGGTATTCTCTATGAAGCCGAGGCTATCGCCGGATCATCGAATATGAGGCTTTCAATAGAAAACAAATCAGAGAACTTCCTTAACAAGTCGGCAGGCCCTGCTACCGTTATGGTGTTCACCTGTATCCCTCAAACCTATAGTTTGATTGCAGATAACTTACAACCGCTTACACGTATTGGCACATTAAAATCAAAGGAGGAAATAAAATGAATCGCAAATTAATCCTGGTTCTCGCCTTGGTACTTATTATAGCTCTCTCCGGTTGCGCTCAACTTAATATTTTCCCGAATCAAGAAACAATCACTGTAACGGATGATATGGGACGCGAAGTAAACCTATCCACAACGCCTGCTCGCATAATATCTATTGCTCCGTCAAATACCGAATTTCTCTTTGCCTTAGGTCTTAGCGAAAAGATCGTAGGCGTTACGGATTTTTGTAATTATCCCGCTGATGCCGCTGCGAAGGAGAGGGTAGGCGATTTCGCCAACCCTTCGGTTGAGAAAATAATCGGGCTGAAGCCGGATCTTGTGGTTGCGGCAAGCCTTCATCAAGAAGTTGTAGAACAACTGGACCAACTTAATATTCCTGTTATCGTAATTGATGCAAAGAATATTCAGCATATACTTGACAGTGTTGACATGCTAGGTATGGCTACAGGGGCTAACGAAGCTGCCGAGACTCTTACGAAACAGATTACTGATGACCTTGAGTTGGTTGACAGCAAGGTAATGACTCTTTCGGAAGATGAGAAACCTTTGGTATATTTTGAAGTGTGGAACGATCCAATTATGACAGCCGGTCCCAATACTTTTATTCATGAACTGATTACGAGGGCTGGCGGTGTAAATATTGCTGCCGATGCTCCCACCGATTATCCGGTTTATGCTCTGGAAGATTTGATCGCTCGGCAGCCTGAGGTGATGATATATACTCATGGTGCTGAAACTGCAGAACAGATTAAAGACCGCCAAAACTGGGAGACTATACATGCTTTGAAATATGGTCGCATATATCTCGTTGAGGAGGATTTAGTGCTCCGCCCCGGTCCTCGTATCGCAAAGGGATTAATTGAGCTTTCTAAAAGGCTTCATCCGGATATATGGGAGTAATACGACAAAAGTTAAGAACACGAAATTGGGTGTATAAAGTGCTGCCTCTTGGTATGTTAGTAGTGGTGATTCTCTTAAGTCTGTCTATCGGCGCTGTTACTATAACGCTTGACAGATTTAATTTTGCTCTACATCAACTACTTACTTTACCTCAAGCAGAATGGGGCTACGAAACAGTAATTATTTGGCAGCTGCGATTTCCCAGGACACTGCTGGCCGCCGCTGTGGGTGCCGCTCTTGCCACGGCGGGAGCAGTCTTGCAGGGGCTGCTCCATAATGGCATGGCTGATTCACATGTACTCGGGGTGTCTTCCGGAGCAAGCTTAGGAGCTTCTATTGCAATGCTTCTAGGGCTTAGAATTGGGTTTTTAGGACTTGGAGCGATTACTCCAATGGCTTTTATAGGTTCAATAGTAACGCTTGTAATAGTTATATCGATTTCTCGCCGAATAGCGGGAAAGTCAACACTTGGGCTGCTACTGGCTGGAATAGCCATGAGTAGTTTTCTTTCATCATTGGTATCCCTTATCGTCTATTTTAGCGGCGAGAGGATTCAGCCCCTCGTATTTTGGCTTATGGGCGGGTTTTCAGCAAGAAATTGGAATCACTTTCTTGCTGTTATTCCCTATCTTGCAGGTGGATATTTCATAACTTATATCTATCACCGTTACTTAACCGCTATAAGTCTTAGTGATGCTACGGCGCATAACCTAGGTGTTAATGTTGAAAAGGTTCGTTTAATCCTTTTGTGTTGTTCAGCGTTGCTTACAGCAGCATCAGTTGCCGTTAGCGGGGGGATTGGATTTGTAGGATTGATGATTCCTCATATTGGGAAAATATTTGTCGGTCACAACTATCGTTTGTTACTGCCGACCTCGGCTTTATTTGGAGCAATTTTTCTAGTTGTTGCCGATCTTTTAGCACGAACCATAATACGTCCTGCCGAACTTCCGGTAGGAATTATTACTGCCCTGTGCGGCGGGCCATTTTTTCTGTATCTGCTCGCCAAACGGCGAAAGGAGATATTATAGTGGTTTCACTGAGGATTTCAAATATCTCATTTTCTTTTGATAAGCCCGTTTTGTGTGGTGTAAGCACGGTTTTCAACGGTGGGTCATTTTCGGGGATACTGGGGCCTAACGGTGCCGGTAAGTCCACACTTGTAAAAATTATTAGCCGTTGGTATCGTCCTGAAAACGGGGATGTTTTAGTAGGTGATAAGTCGTTAAGAGCAATGACACAAAAGGAGATCGCCCGGAATATAGCGGTAGTTGAGCAGGACCAGTCATTTGGCGCAGACATTTCAGTTGCGGAAATGGTATCTCTCGGACGACTACCTCACCAGAGTTTGCGGGGAGAAGAAAGTGATGAAGACAGGCTGCAAGTGCACAGGGCTATGGAACGCACAGGAATGCTAGAATTTGCCGGACGTCGACTCAGCACACTGAGCGGAGGTGAGAAACAGCGGGTGCGTATAGCCACGGCTTTAGCACAGGACACCTCCATACTCATTCTTGATGAGCCTACCTCGCATCTGGACATTAAACATCAGTCAGATCTGTTGAATTTGTTGCACACCCTAGCCCATGATGGTCTCACAGTTGTGGCTGTACTTCATGACATTAACCTTGCTGCTCTGTTTTGTGACCGATTGATAATCTTGCTCGCAGGAGAGATTCTTACCGAAGGCACCCCGGAAGAAGTTATCACTTCACAGTCCATTACGGCGGCTTATGGCTGCAATGTAGAAGTAATTGAGCATCCCAAGGAAAAAGTGCCTCAGATTGCGTTACTAAGGAGGTAGACATGGGAGACATAGTACTTGTAACCGGGGGAGTTCGGAGCGGTAAGAGCGTACTTGCTGAAAAACTTGCAAGTGATTTTAATAGTGTAATATATGTTGCAACATGCGAAGCGAAAGACGATGAAATGATGCAGAGAATCCGTATGCATAAGCAGCGTCGACCCGATTGTTGGATGACAGTAGAGGTTTCGCTGAACATAGTCGATGTAATTCAGGGTTTGGATAAAGAATCGTGTTTGTTAATAGACTGCATTGGACTGTGGGTGTCAAACTGTCTTCTTGTAGCAGAAGAAAAAAACCTTGCTGATCAACATGGATTTATAATAAAAATGCGTGAGAAAACCTTCGAACTACTAACCCTGCTGGCTTCACGACGGGGAAACTCGATTCTGGTGACTAACGAAGTTGGCTTTGGGTTGGTGCCGCCGTACAAACTGGGACGCATATTTCGCGATTGCTTAGGTGTTGTAAACGCAACGGTAGCGGAAGCTGCCCGCAATGTGTACCTTTGTGTAGCAGGGCTGCCTATTGCGTTAAAGAAAGACGGGGTGGTTCGCCTTGGGTAAGGCTATAATGAAAACTCTGAAGCTGGCACTTTCTTTTCTAACTATCATACCATTTCCCTCTATAGGTCTGGTTTCAGATGAAGAAATGAGCCGTATAGTTGTTTTATTCCCATTGGTGGGACTGATTGTGGGCGTAGCCAATTTTGTGTTGTACTTGATAGGGCTTAGCTTTTGGTCACCGTCCGTGGCGGCTTGGCTTTGGCTTATCTCTAATGCACTTATTACAGGCGGATTACACCTTGACGGATGGATAGATACCTTTGATGCTCTCGGCTCCCGTAAAAGTCGCAACGAAATGCTGGTTATCATGAGAGACAGCCGCATCGGGGCAATGGGTGGAATAGCTGCAATTCTCCTGCTTGGCTTAAAGTGGTCACTTCTAGTTGAATCGAGCGCAGCTCCGACATTGACTCTTATTGCGCCCATTGTAGGAAGAAGCGCTGTGCTCATTGCTACGCAGACATTTATATACATTCGGGAAAAAGGTCTAGGGCACGCTTTTACTCAACCCCTTAAGCTAAAGCCTTGGATTTTTGCTATGTCAACTTTACTGATCCCGATTATTGTCCTAGTAGACATCACAGTATTGTTAACCGCCTTGATTGCTGTAGCTTTGTCAATATTGTGGGCGTGGATGCTTTCTCGAAAGTTTGGCGGGCTTACCGGAGACAACTATGGCGCTGTCAATGAGATCGCTGAAGTGTTGTTTTTATTCTTAGTTTTTGCGAGGTTTTTAAGATGAACACACATTTTATCCATGGTGGAAATATAAGCGCTACCGGTAGAAGTTTAATGGCTCGCAATTGTAACACTTTCACCGGCCTGGGTGAAAAATATATAAGAGTTGCAGTTCGTAAGCATGAAGAAAATCAACATCTAATTAAGGCGTTAACGGAGATAAGCTGTGCATATATTTCTAATCCGTCACGGAGAAACCGTAGCCAATAGCGAGAAAAGATATCTGGGCCATACCGATAGTCCGCTGACATATGCGGGACTAAAACAAGCAAAGGAGTTGGCGGTAAGACTGTTACCCCATAATCCTGAGAGTATCTTTCATAGTGACTTGTCCAGAACTAAGATAACCGCTATGCCACTAATTAAACGATTGGCTGTGCCGGTCTTCATCGATTCACGACTCAGGGAATTGAGCTTTGGCTTGATTGAAGGTCTCAATTATAATCAAGCCATGGAAGCATACGCTAAAGATATGAAGGAATGGTACGATGATTTCGAGCATAAGGCGCCTCCGGGAGGTGAGACACTTGCCATTATGAGGGAAAGAATTTTTTCCTTTATAAGCGAATTGGCAGAAATGCCTTTTCGATCTGCAGCGCTTTTTACCCACGGCGGAGTTTGTAAACTACTCATAGCAAATTCTACGGGCAAGCCATTTAATGATGTAGTATATAACCTCGGCCAGATGACCGAGATGCAGCTTAAAGGCTATAAAGACAACTGTACTCTGAGAATGATTTAACTCAGTTACAGAGCTTGTGACAGGGGGACGGGGTTAGTGTCACACCCGTGTGACACTAACCCCGTCCCCCTGTCACAGACGCAATCATGTTGTAGCGGTGCCAAATTTTTCATGCATAAGCACTGTAAAGCATTACAGATACTTGTTGTAACAGTATCGATTTGTTATAATGACGCAGAAGTATACCAAGATATTTACTTATGTAATGGTATCCTCTATATGCATTTAGCTATGCAAAATTATACAATGTAAAGGAATGGTGGAATGAAATACATTGTTGTATTGGGAGACGGTATGGCGGACTATCCGGTGCCCGAGCTTGAGAACAAAACACCATTGCAAGCCGCTTATAAACCGAATATGGATTTTCTGGCTGCAAACGGCGAATCAGGTCTTGTCAAAACTATACCGTTAACCTTACATCCGGGCAGTGATGTAGCTAATCTGTCAGTATTAGGTTATGACTCGGAGAAATACTATACCGGCAGATCGCCGCTTGAAGCTGCCAGCATGGGAATTACACTTTCGGAAACAGATGTCGCCTTCCGTACTAATCTGGTAACTATCTCGGTTGCGGAAAACTATGAAGATCGGATCATGCTTGATCACAGCTCAGACGAGATCACCACCGAGGAAGCCCGATTACTTATTGATGAGGTAAACAGGCATTTCAAAAATGATTTTCTTGCCTTCCATACGGGCGTCAGTTACCGACATTGCATGCTTTGGAAAAAGGGACCTTTAGGATTCGAATTTATTGCGCCACATGATATTTTGGATAAAAAGATTGCTTCATATCTTCCTAAGGGCAAACATTCCAAAACAATCCTGGATATGATGGAGCAGAGCACCCGGTTTCTCTCAAAGCATCCGGTTAATTTGGACCGAGAAAACCGCGGGCTGCGTCCTGCGAATTCCATATGGATCTGGGGTGAAGGAAAAAAGCCTGCCATCCCATCATTCTATGAGAAATTCGGCTTGAGAGGCTCAATCGTTTCAGAGGTGGATCTAGTTAAAGGAATAGGGATATATGCTGGTATGGAGGTTATTGATGTTGAAGGCGCTACAGGAAATATCCATACTAACTATGTAGGATTAGCTGAAGCAGCATTGCAGGCGCTTGATGCGGGAAGGGATTTTGTTTATCTCCATATTGAAGCCCCGGATGAATGCGGACACCGCTATGAAATAGAAAACAAAGTAAAGTCCATTGAGTTGATCGATGAAAAAGTGATCGGCACATTGCTTTATGGCTTAAAAAGGTATGATGATTACAAAATACTGGTATTACCCGATCATCCTACTCCGCTATCTTTAAGAACCCACACAAGAGATCCTGTCCCATATGCTTTGTATCAGAAAAGCAAGGCGAAGCGCGGAACGATATCTTGCTATGATGAGTTTTCCGCAATGAAAAGCGGAATGGTTTTTCGAAATGGTGAAGCTCTCATGTCCTTCTTTGTGGGACAGGCAGAAAGAGAGAAAGCCGCTCTGATCCCTGCAACGATGACAACAATATGACAAGCACAAACGTTGTCGTTTTTGCTTGTGACTTTTAGCGTATTCTGCTAAAATTACATCTAAAGCTTTTATGCTCGCGCTAACATCAGATATGAGTTGGACGGGAGCAAGACACAAAAGCTTTGAAAAACCAAATAGCGCGATATCGTCAGGTATCCGGTTTGGAACTTGAACGGAGGTAAAAACATGATATTGACTACTCGAAGGTTGGCAATTATCGGAATGCTTGGTGCTGTGTCTATAGTTCTTCAGTTGACTCCGCTTGGATTTATCGTGTTGCCATTTAGTCCTGTCAGAGCTACTATTATGCACATCCCTGTTATTATTGCGGCAATAGTCGAAGGACCTGCTGCCGGGATTCTGGTTGGGCTGATTTTTGGCGGTTTCAGCATGTATAATGCGGCGGTAAGTCCCGTAAGCCCGATATCCGTGGTCTTCCTGGATCCGTTGGTGGCTATTCTGCCAAGGCTTCTTATAGGTGTCACGTCTTATTATGCTTATATTGCGATTAAGAACGCTTTGACACAAAGTTTTGGGCATAAAGTTGCGGCTGTTTCTGCAAGTGGGTTTGCTGCCGTAATAGGTACCCTTACCAACACAATAGGCGTATTATCGATGATTTATTTCAGACATGTAGCTGAGTTTGCCGAAGGTCTTGGTATTGCGACTGAAACTGCCGGGGCGACTATTGTGGGGATTGGACTCACCCAGGGATTGCCGGAGATGATAGTGGCACTATTGATCGTCATACCCGTAGTACAAGGAGTAAGCAGGCTATACGGAAGACAGTTCTAACTATGATACGGGCGAGCAATCGCCCGTAGTTATTTTAACGAGTGACGGAGGAATTGATTAATGATTCTGGTTATGGACATAGGAAATACAAATATCGTATGTGGTGTTTATGACGGTAAAAAGCTCGTTACATATTGGAGACTTGCTTCGGATAGAGAAAAATCCGCCGATGAATTCGGCATGTTAATTATAAATGTGCTTGATTACAATCAAATACCAAAGCAAAGGATAGAGTCCATACTTATTTCATCTGTCGTGCCTAATATGATGTACCAGATTGAGCATATGTGCAGAAGATATTTTGATATTAACCCCTTGGTGGTAGGACCGGGCATAAAGACCGGTATGAATATACGATACGAAAATCCGAAAGAAGTCGGAGCGGATAGGATTGTAAACGCCATAGCTGCATATGAAATGTACGGTGGTCCGGTGATTATAGTAGATTTCGGCACTGCTACAACCTTCTGTGCGGTTTCTGAGGGCGGAGAATATTTAGGCGGTTGCATAGCTCCGGGGATAAAAATTTCCGCAGAAGCGTTATATCAACGAGCTGCTAAGCTACCCAGGGTTGAATTGATCAAGCCTGCGTCAGTTATCTGCAAGAATACGGTATCAAGCATGCAGGCAGGAATCTTATATGGCTATACGGGACAGGTGGATTATTTAGTCCGACGCATGAAAAAGGAATTAGGGAACGAGAAAGCGACAATCATTGCGACCGGTGGTCTTGCAAGGCTTATAGCTGAAGAGTCCCAGACTATTGAGCACGTGGAATCGTTACTCACACTCGAAGGCTTAAGGATTCTATATGACAGAAACAAGTAGCTTGTTTTCATTGACATAAAGGAGGTTGTATTTTTGGATATAGCTATGCGGTTTGTTTTTTATGTTTTTAGAAAGGCGCTACTGGCGTTTCTGGTCATTTTTTTAGCGGGCATAACTTTTTTTTCGACCAGAGATGTTGCGAATATTTATATTGTAGTTAACGAAGGATTGAAAAATCGAACTTCGGCGATACTTGATCAAAATGTTGAAATGGATTTCTTGGGCACATTTTTCTCGGACAGCTTTTTAAACGAAGATCAATTGCTAAACAACAATATTTATGCCGAATACAATATTTATAGCTATCGACAAAGAATAAGGTCAAGACTCTTTTGGGTCTGGCCATGGAGTGATGAAACCAGTATTTCGGTTGAACACATCGTTTCAAATATTATAGGAGAGCCTAAAAATGTCAACGAAGGACTGAAAGAACCTCCTGAATGGGAAAGTGGGAGAAAGGAAATAATAATCAGAAGGGAGATGGGGCGATGGCAAATCCATAGCATAAGACTTATAGAGCCGATTACTGACCCGATAGAGCGTTAATAAAGCATAAATGGTAATTTGCGAACTATTGAAGGAATTCTTATTTGCATGTAGAATATAGCATTATTAGAATGGAAAAGAGGGGGAATAAACTTGAAATTAGGAGTTTTTACGGTGCTTTTGAGTGGGAAAAGCCTTAGGGACGCATTGGGATACTTATCAGAGGCAGGAGTACAAGCAGTAGAAATCGGCACCGGCGGGTATCCGGGTAAAGCTCACGCAAATCCGGACGAACTTTTATCCGATAAGGTGAAGTTAGATGAGTTTAAGTCTTTGGTTGAAGGTCATGGTATGACTATAAGCGCGCTCAGCTGTCATGGCAATCCGGTACATCCGCAAAAAGAGATTGCGCAATCTTTTCATAATGATTTTGAGAAAACAGTAAAATTGGCAGAAAAGCTCGGAGTCGAACGCGTCGTTACTTTCTCGGGGTGTCCCGGGGATTCAAATGATTCGAATTATCCCAATTGGGTGACATGTCCCTGGCCGCCTGATTTTATAAATATTCTCGAGTATCAATGGAATGACGTGCTTTTGCCGTATTGGGACAAAACTGCCAAATTTGCAGAAAACCATGGAGTTAATAAGATATGCTTCGAAATGCATCCTGGATTTAGCGTATATAATCCCGAAACACTACTTAAGCTAAGAAATGCTGTGGGTAATTCGATAGGTGCAAATTTCGACCCGAGCCATCTTTTCTGGCAGGGAATAGATCCTGTGTTGGCTATAAGAGAGCTCAAAGGGGCAATATATCATTTCCATGCTAAAGATACGAAGATCGACGCATATAACACCGCTAAAAACGGCGTTTTAGACACAAAACATTATGGAAATGAAATTGAGCGTTCATGGGTATTCAGAACTGTCGGTTATGGGCATGATTATCAGGTATGGAAAGACATAGTCAGCGCATTGAGAATGACGGGATATGATTATGTCCTAAGCATAGAACATGAGGACAGCTTAATGTCTGTTAATGAAGGGCTCAAGAAAGCAATTGCTTTCTTAAAACAGGTTATAACATTTGAGGAGACCGGGGCGATGTGGTGGGCATAAAATAGTCGTTAAGCTTCATATCCTAAGCTTCAAAATAGTCACGGTAAATATTCCGTGACTATTGTCATATGAATGTGTATACTGTTTTATCTAAAAGCGGAGATGTCCCCTGATTCCATCCCCAAGGAGAGGATGAACTTGGAGTTTATACGTATTGGTGATAAAGTTATAAGTAAAAGCAAGATACTAAAAGAGATAGACCGAATTTTAGCCTTACGGGCAAAAGGGTGCTCCCAGCAGGAAACGGCCGATTTAATAGGTATTGATCGCAGCTTTATATCCCGGGTAGAGAGCATTGGCGAGCTTATGAAAGGCAGAAGTATAGGAGTAATAGGTTTCCCCATCAAGAACAAAGAACAGATTCTGGGTGTTCTGCACGAAAGGGGAATATATAATTGCTTTATAATGAGTGAAACAGAAAGAATGCATTTTGTCGGGGATAGAACCGGAGCTGAGCTTGTCAATGAAATTATGGCTTTGCTTGGAGAGTTCCGCAACTACGATACGGTTATAGTTATGGCATCCGACAGGAGGGGACGGCTGATTCAGGCACTTTTAGATCAGCAGGTGATTTTGCTGGATATAGGCAGTTCCCCTTTAACAGAAGATGTTCACTTAGACATTGAGCGATTAGAAGGGGTTTTAGATGCCGTTTTAGCCGGTTGAACCGTAAGTATAAAAGGAGGCACGTGTGAAACGAATTGTGAGCGTCAGCATCGGGTCCTCTTCAAGGGATAAAAAAGTGGAAATGAGCTTAAATGGCGAAGACTATACAATTGAGCGCATTGGAACCGATGGAGATGTTAAGAAAGCAATAAGTATTATAAGAGAGTTAGATGGCAAAGTGGATGTTTTTGGCATGGGTGGCATAGATCTATATCTCTATGGCAAGAACAACAAAAAATATGTATTGAAGTCCGCATTGCCTTTGGCCGAGGCTGCCCGCAAGACGCCCATTGTTGACGGTTCAGGTTTAAAAAACACTCTTGAGCGCAATGTGGTAAAATATATAAACACTCAGTGCGGGATAACGCTTAAAGGGAAAAGTGTACTTTTGGTTTGTGCTATGGATAGATTTGGAATGGCTGAAACTTTTAGCGAGATGGGTTGCCGTATGGTTTATGGTGATATCATGTTCGCTTTAGGGCTGCCTTTTCCAATACGGAAACTGACAAACCTTCACAGGGTGGCTGATATAATATTTCCTGTTGTGAGCCGTATTCCCTTTGAGAATTTGTATCCGACGGGCAATAAACAGCACCGGATCATAAATAAGTTTGAGAAATATTACAATGAAGCAGACATAATAGCTGGGGATTTTTTATATATAAAGAAGCATATGCCGGCAAACATGAAAAACAAGATAATTGTAACCAATACAATTACGCAAGATGATCTGGCGATGCTTAAAAAACGCGAGATTAAAGCCTTATTTACCTCAACTCCTGAATTTGACGGACGTTCCTTCGGGACAAATGTCTTGGAAGCTCTTTTGGTTAGTATGTCGGGGAAAAAACCACATGAGCTGACTCCGCAAATGTATCAGGATTTGATAAACAGATTCGGCATAACTCATAGAGTCGAGTATTTTCAATAAAATGTTTTGGTTTGAGAGGAGATAGAACAATGATTAGCAAAGAGATGGTCTTAACACAGGATGGAGTTGCCAAACTGGAGCATGACCTGGAACATCTTAAGACAACTAAAAGAAAGGAAATAGCTTTGCGGATAAAGCAAGCGATGGCATTTGGCGACTTGAGCGAAAACGCCGAATATGACGAAGCAAAAAAGGAGCAAGCCTTCATTGAAGGGCGAATTGCTACACTTGAAAATATGCTTAAACACTCGCGAGTAATCGAAGATGACGATATTACCACTGACAAGGTAAGTGCAGGGTCAACGGTAAAAGTGTGCGATCTGGAATTCGACGAAATAATGGATTTTACCATTGTCGGCTCTGCAGAAGCTGATCCTACCCATAACCGGATATCGAATGAATCTCCGGTGGGAAGCGCCCTTATAGACAGAAGGGTGGGAGAAGAGATAAGCGTAAATATACCTGACGGTAGTATTAAGCTTAAGATTTTAGAGATACGGAAATGAGGATACTTTCAGATGGCTGAAATAAAAGAAAGTGTTATTAATACGGACGACTTCAATGACATTCTAAAGGCCAGGCGAGATAAGCTGACTAAGCTATGCGAAATGGGGAAAAACCCTTTCCATTCGGACAGATATGATGTGAATGCGTATTCTGCCGATATTCTGGCGGAATTTGAAAGCTTTGAAGGAAAGGATATTTCGATAGCGGGCAGAATAATGTCAAAGCGCATAATGGGTAAAGCCGGTTTTGCGCACATACAGGACTCAAAGGGGCAAATACAGATTTATGCCCGTACTAACGAAATTGGAAATGACAAATATGTTGAATTCACAAGCTTTGATATAGGTGACATTATCGGAATTAAGGGTACAGTCTTTAAGACTCATAAAGGTGAAATATCCATAAAAGCGACGGAGCTATATTTGCTGGCTAAGGCATTGCAACCGTTGCCTGAAAAGTGGCATGGACTTAAAGACATGGAATTAAGATATAGACACAGGCATCTTGATCTTATAATGAACAGCGAAGTCAAACGCAAATTCGAAACAAGATCCAAGGTTATAAGCCATATCAGAAGATATTTAGATGATGCAGGCTATCTTGAAGTTGAAACTCCAATCCTGCAGGGAATACCCGGAGGAGCGGCAGCTAAACCCTTCATCACTCATCATAATACACTTGATATGGACATGTATCTAAGGATCGCAACGGAGCTTCATCTTAAGAGGCTTATAGTCGGAGGATTTGACAAAGTTTATGAGATGGGCAGGATTTTTCGAAACGAAGGAATGTCGGTAAAGCATAATCCTGAATTCACTTCTGTTGAGATCTATAAAGCCTATGCGGACTATACGGATATTATGGATTTAGTAGAAGATTTGACAGTTCAGGTTTGCGAATCCGTACTTGGCACTTGTTTCTTGGAATACCAAGGCGAGAAACTAGATCTCTCGCCTGGATGGGCAAGAATGACTATGATTGAAGCGGTTTTGAAGTATACCGGAGTGGATTTTTCATGTGTAACCACAGACAGTGACTCGAGAGAAGCTGCGAAAAAAGCTGGAGTGACACTTAAAGAAGGCACGAGCTGGGGCAATGCGTTAAATGAGGTATTCGAGCAAACCGTTGAGTCGAATCTGAGGCAACCAACTTTCATTTTGGACTATCCGGTATCCGTATCACCGCTGGCGAAGCGGATACCTAAAGACCCTAGGCTGACTTATCGCTTCGAACTTTTTATGATGGGAAGGGAGATTGCCAACGCTTTTTCTGAGTTAAATGATCCGATCGATCAAAAGGAGAGATTTATTGAACAGAGTAGGCAAAGGCTTGCAGGTGATGAAGAAGCGCATATGATGGATGAGGAATTCGTTTATGCGCTGGAAGCAGGTATGCCTCCTACGGGAGGTATCGGAATAGGGATTGACCGACTTGTGATGCTTCTGACGGATTCTTATTCCATAAAAGATGTCATACTGTTTCCTACTATGAAGCCGCATACCAGAAGTTAGAGGCTGAAATCTGTTTAACCGGGAGGAGAAAGGGTTTTGTACAAAATTCAAGTAGATAGAGCAGCTATTCAAAATCATCTGCATTATGACTGGTGGAAATACTTGATTGGAATAGCAGCAACAATCTTAATATGGACTATGGTGACTACGATCACACGGCCGCAGACTCCTCCTGAAAAGAAAATTGATATTTTCCTGGCAGGCGGATTTGCTTTTGATGAAGCTTTAAGTGCTTTAAGTGCAAGGATGCTAGAGGATTTTCCCGAGCTTTTAGAGATAAATTTTACCAATATAGTACTTGAGGGAGATCCGCAGCTTGAATTTGCCGGTAGGCAAAAACTGATGGTAATGCTGGGCTCTCAAAGCGGTGATATATTTGTGTTCAGCCGTGATGAGTTTGAGATGCTAGCGCGTCAAGGAGCTTTTTTGCCGCTTGATGGTTTGATTGACGATAAAATCGAAGAATTAATTCCTCATGAAGAAATGGAAGCGCAAAAAATCGCTGTCGAAGATGAAGATGGGCAACCCGGAGATCCGCGAATCTATGGATTACCTCTTAAAGATACAGCTATATTTGATGATGCATTCCTGGACGTTGAAAACAAGGTAATTGCGGTTATGGCGTACAGTAGGAACATAGATAACGCAATTGAAGTAGTAAGATGGATGGTGGATTAAGAGTAGATGTGGCTGAAAGCATAATCGGTCATGTTGTAATGTTTCACGACGCATTCCTAATTCCATACTAAGGTCTATCAGTTGGCTAAGTCTGTTGTCGTATGGCCGGATATGGGAAAGTCTCTCCGAAGTCAGCTTAGTGTTCAACAAAGGTGTACCCGTTTCTTCTTTTTAAAGCTAATCCATTAAGGGCTAATAGTCTAGATAATCACGACAAACAGGGCATTCAAAATTCGTTTGGAAATCATCATCAGCACCAAAAAGATTTTTATAGTTAACAAGTTAACACAAATTTAACAAAATAAGGCTTGACATGCGGGGGGGGTGTGTATTATTGACGTAAGGAGAATATCTGCTAAATCAAAGCAATAGGAGGATGCGTAAAGACAGCGGAGTTTGCCGAAAAATATAACAAGGAATAGGAGTTGAAACGTTAATGATGATGAAGAGCTTGAAGATGATTTCGGTTGTATTGACGGTGGTTTTGTTGTTAACAGTTTTTGTAACACCTGTTGCTGCAAGGCAAAGAGGAGATAGAGGAGAATCGCAAGGTCGCGGAAGGCAAAATGCTCGGGAAATTCAGTATCTTGACGCAGAGGTTCGATTGATTAACGGTCAACCGGTTCTAAAGTATGAAACCGAGGAAGGGTATTCAGTATTAGAATTTCCTTGGCCGGAATTAGCTATTGTAGACGGCAAAGAACAGACATTAGTGAGACAAGGCGATAGTTTTTTGTTTCAGACAGCAGATGGTTATGAAAAAATTCACATTGAGGAATTCGAAGTGGCATTGGTATCGGGATATTTGGTATTAGCGGCAAAAGTGAATCCTTTGAAGCTGATACCGCTTGCAGTTGTTACAGGTGCTCTAGTGGCAGCGGGCATTAAAATATCAACTTCAACTATATTTATTGCGGCCACTTTGATATTATCAAATCAAGCTGTGAATTTTGCGAATGTTGCAGCTCAATATAAGACCAAGCTGATATCGGCTGCGCAGCAAGCGGGAATTAGTATACAAACAGTCCCGCATGTTATTGAGCGAGCTATTAATCGTGGTGTTAACATACCGGACATGATAACGATAATGACTTCTGGACAACGTTTTATCGATGTGACTCGTAATAATAGCAGGATTGTTTATCATAGTGGTTTAAGAATGTATATTGTAATTGATCGAACTGTTAACCGTCTTATTACTGTAGTAGTAAATGCTGACCTAAAGGACTGGCGCTGGATTCCTCAAAACTGGAATTGGTAATTCCCGAAAAGTGGCGTAAAGGCTAGATTTGATTCTACCAAATATAGGTTGTAGTTAACGTAATTATAACCTATATTTGGTATTTTTAAAATGCAAAACCTTTGATAAACACTGGATTTTATATTTTTCCTTGTTGTATCTGGTATACAAATTGCAGATTGTATGACCTATTGATTAAACAACTAGAATCAATTTGTAACATTTGAAACAGACCTGATTTGGTTATTGAATAAATAAGGAGGTAATAACGATGGGAAATGATAGCGGAACACCTTTGTTTTTAATCAACACTGAGTATCAGTTGAGTGTAAGTATTATCGACAAGGATGTACAAAAAACAGGATTACGAATAAGAATAGCTTTTTCTCACTTTGAAACAGAGGCTGTGTATCTTTTTTTTAGTTTTGAAACTCCGGCCGGAACAATTCTGATTGATCCCCAAAAGCATTATTCATATTGTGTAATTTATGATATGGACAATTTCATTGATTCAATAAGCGAATGGTTAAAAAATGATTCGGAAAAATTGAACATTGGAAGTTATGAGGAATTGTTTAGTATAGAGATAAAAAGATCTCGCTATAGCAAAGAAATTTTTTTATTTAATATGTCAATAGATGCAGCTAAGATACAATCAAATACATCCAGTGAAGGTTGTTTTGGTGTTTCAGTTGTGGTTAATGAAAAAACTCTTGAAGAACTGATCGGATTTTGTAAGGAAATAAAAAGCCTGCATGAATTATACAAAACAGAGTCGCCGGAACTTTTTATTTGATTAATGTGAGCTTAATTTAGAGTGGTTTTATGGAACTAATAAGCCTACTTTTTATTTCTCTGGTTTTGTTACCGGTTGGTTTTTTGCTTCTGGGTGAGCTTCCAACATATCTTGGCCGTAAGGTAGGACTAAGTGTCGTTAAAAAGTACTTTGAATTGCAGTCTGAAATCACCATTGATATCATTAACATACCATGGTGGCAGAGGGCAGTTACATTAATTGTAGCCTTGTTTATAGTTGATGAGTTCATTGCGACCTTTATCACTAATGCATTGATACCAAGACCGATTTTCCTGAATCATATTTACATTGCATGGAAGGAGCAACGTTTAGAACTTATGTATACTTATGTCATAGCGCATGGCGTTATTACAATGGTGACATTTTTTGCTGCTGGTTTTGTAATGATTTTATATAAGGCTTGGTATCGCCTTCGAACTTTAAAACATAGGAACTAACCAAGGCAACTCATTTAATTTGATAACACAAAGCATTTAAGAGCATAAATGAGATAAGCATAAATAAATTAACGAAAAACGTCTATAATAACTATAAATCCTATGTAGGTCGTATTGATTGCGATGATATTGGATGATATACTGTTCTTCGCCTCTAAAAAAGGCAAAATGAAAAGCTTAGGATAGCAGCAAAACTTTTTAAAAAAAGTTTCGAAAACTTGTTGACATGGATAGGTGATGCTGCTAGAATAGGAAAAGTCGCCGCCGGGAGGCAAGAGGCAAAAGGGGCGGCAGTGGACCTTGGAAAGTGGATAGAGTTGAAGAATTAAACATTTTTTTGAGAACGATCGGCGAACGTAACAAATATAGCCAAGTCAAACATTGACATAAATTTTTATTGAGAGTTTGATCCTGGCTCAGGACGAACGCTGGCGGCGTGCCTAATACATGCAAGTCGAACGGTTTAGTTGTCTGTCATCAGACGTCAGACGAAGGGGCAAAAGCACTGAATCCGAGTTAGAAGCGAGGGGAAAGTGTGGAAGTCCTAACGACTGCTGCCTGATGACCGACGACTGAATAGTGGCGGACGGGTGAGTAACACGTGAGCAACCTACCTCGTACAGGAGGACAACAGTTGGAAACGGCTGCTAATACTCCATAAAACCAAGCCGGCACATGCCGGGATGGTCAAAGGTGCAAACCGGTACAAGATGGGCTCGCGTCCCATTAGCTAGTTGGCGGGATAACAGCCCACCAAGGCGACGATGGGTAGCCGGCCTGAGAGGGTGAACGGCCACACTGGGACTGAGACACGGCCCAGACTCCTACGGGAGGCAGCAGTAGGGAATATTGCGCAATGGGGGAAACCCTGACGCAGCGACGCCGCGTGAGTGATGAAGGCTTTCGGGTCGTAAAGCTCTGGCTTTGGGGAAGAGTAGAAGACGGTACCCAAGGAGGAAGCCCCGGCAAACTACGTGCCAGCAGCCGCGGTAATACGTAGGGGGCGAGCGTTGTCCGGAATTATTGGGCGTAAAGGGTGTGTAGGCGGCTCTGCAAGTCAGATGTGAAATGGTACGGCTTAACCGTGCACATGCATTTGAAACTGCAGAGCTTGAGTTCGGAAGAGGAAAACGGAATTCCTGGTGTAGCGGTGAAATGCGTAGATATCAGGAGGAACACCGGTGGCGAAGGCGGTTTTCTGGGCCGACACTGACGCTGAGGCACGAAAGCGTGGGGAGCGAACAGGATTAGATACCCTGGTAGTCCACGCCGTAAACGATGGATACTAGGTGTAGGGAGTATCAACTCTCCCTGTGCCGCAGCTAACGCAATAAGTATCCCGCCTGGGGAGTACGGCCGCAAGGTTGAAACTCAAAGGAATTGACGGGGGCCCGCACAAGCAGCGGAGCATGTGGTTTAATTCGAAGCAACGCGAAGAACCTTACCAGGACTTGACATCCCTCTGAATCATTTAGAGATAAGTGGGGCTTACCGAAAGGTAGGACAGAGGAGACAGGTGGTGCATGGTTGTCGTCAGCTCGTGTCGTGAGATGTTGGGTTAAGTCCCGCAACGAGCGCAACCCTTATTCTTAGTTGCCATCATTTAGTTGGGCACTCTAGGGAGACTGCCGGGGATAACTCGGAGGAAGGTGGGGATGAGGTCAAATCATCATGCCCTTTATGTCCTGGGCTACACACGTGCTACAATGGCCGGTAACAAAGAGCTGCCAGGCGGTAACGCCGAGCGAATCTCGTAAAACCGGTCTCAGTTCGGATTGTGGGCTGCAATTCGCCCACATGAAGTAGGAGTTGCTAGTAATCGCGAATCAGCATGTCGCGGTGAATACGTTCCCGGGCCTTGTACACACCGCCCGTCACGCCATGGAAGTTGGGGGCACCCAAAACCGGATAAAATCCGTCTAAGGTGAACTTAATGACTGGGGCGAAGTCGTAACAAGGTAGCCGTATCGGAAGGTGCGGCTGGATCACCTCCTTTCTAGGGAGTAACCAAGCAGCCGAAGCGTACGAAAAGATGCAAAACTTCACACTCTATCCAGTTTCCAGGAGTCTACAAGACTCTTAAATGCACCTTGAAAACTGCATAACGCAATTGATAACGAGAAATTAATCAGTAAAGCAGGGTAGTTCTAAAATAACTATACTGCAATTTCGCAAACAATAAAAGATCAAGCTATAAAGAGCATAGGGTGGATGCCCAGGCACCAGAAGCCGATGAAGGACGTGGTAAGCTGCGAAAAGCTGCGGTGAGTCGCAAA
>Ga0209105_100158_pt1 | contig 23689 bp, 22 predicted proteins | sample SedPBSmetaG_FD_184158 | JGI IMG/M metagenome (GOLD analysis project Ga0209105, IMG submission 184158) | Freshwater sediment bacterial and archeal communities from Indian Creek, Illinois, USA to study Microbial Dark Matter (Phase II) -... | ecosystem: Environmental > Aquatic > Freshwater > Creek >...
CAAACCATTATACAGGAGGGGAATAAATTAAGCTAACAATTCCTCCTACTCAAATACCCCCTCATTTTAACCTTAAAAATTGGATTTCTATCGTGTGATTCTTATCGTGTCAATGATGTGCACAAAAGGGTGCAAGTGGAATGCACCCCTTGGAAACGGCAAAGCGGCAATAACCTTGTGCCCGTTCTGTATTTCGTTTCGTATCTCCTGCGAAACGGGAAGCAATATAGACAAGCGGACGATAAGTTTTTACCGGTGCTTCCGATTTGGCAACCGCCGTCAATGCTTCATAGGCGGTCGGGTCGGGGTAGCCTTCACTGTTGTATTTGTCCATCAGGCACCTCCCCTTGGTAATACTGCTCTACGAGCGAACGCAGCCAGTCGATTTCTTCATCCAGGCGGGCGTTTGCCGATTCGTACATAGCGTTCTCAGCTTCAAGCGTGGCAAGCTGTTTAGTTCGCTCCGCGCTTTTGTCCGCACTAATAAACAGGAGTGAGAAGAAGCATGTCAGCCCAATCCACATCAATATCCACGGAAACGTCGACCAGATTGCTTTACCCATCTTCTTCAGAGCCGATTTAACGGCTTGTTTTCTTTCAGTCGCCATTATTTATAACCCCTCTCCCAAGGAACAGATTGATGAAATATTGCTGCCCCTTGCCCGTGACTTTTGTAGTTTTACTAATAGTGACGTGCCCGTCCGAATGGGTGATGGCAGTTTCCTTGACCCGGAAAAGCCCCAGTTCCATCGCCTTTTGAGTCGGTGCGTTATAATCTGTTCCTTTGCGCTTGATGAGGTAGCCATCCTGACGTAGTTTTTCAAACAGACGGTTCTGACCGATCTCGATGCCGTTGCCCTTGAGGATTTTTGCCAACTCACCAATTAGGATGGTTCCGTCAGATACAGACACCGCATCGGCGAAGATAACCTTTGGCTTATTCTCGGTGGCTTCCAGTTGCAGCCGTTCCTTGGCTGTGCGCTCCTCCTTAAGGGCGGTCAGCACCTTAATCCAAGAGTCAGGGTCGTTCATCAGTTCCTCTAATTTGGCGGGAGTGACATATGCGCCGTGCTTGCGGATGGTGGGAAGTACATCGTGGGTAACCCAGCGTTTAAACTTCTTGGATTCAGGCTTGTCGGAGCGGAGGATGACGTTGTAGAGACCGCTTTCGCTGACAACCGTGAGTTCCTGATTTCCACCAAGGGTCGGAATCAGACTCCGCCCCTTTTCGTCGTCATCCAGACGCTCGGCTACCTTGTGGGGACTGGTCAATTCCAGAATGTCACAAACATCCTTTAACACCCACCAAGTTCCATCATCCTTTTGGACTGTCCTAACCTCGTTCCCCTCGTAGGAGAACACTTGTAATCCGTTCATATTGAACCTCCTGAAAAATTATTTTCGAGAGGTAACAAACCCCTCTACTGCCTACAGACAGGAGGGGTTGTTTTGCGTACCGGCATTTAATCTTTTTTATAAAACGAGCAATCAAACCCATCGGCAAGGAGTAACAGTCCCTCAGCCCAAGGCGGCGTCCGGCTCATTTGCTGACATAAAATTTCGGCAGACATTTCTGGACCTGCTTCGATGACGACTTCGTCGTGGATGTGCATCACGATGGAGCAATGACGGAGCGTCTGCATGGCGAAGGATAAAATATCCCGGCTGATCGCCTGCACAATATTCTCCACGAACTTGGGACCATAGCTTTCGATACGTTCCCATTTCTTTGTGCCACCGACTCCTTCGTAGGTCACACAGTCTGAGCTGAATTGGTTTGTGCCGATACGTGGCTTAACGTAGGAAAGCCTCCTGCCGGAGGGAAGCACGATAAACAGTATCCCACTTTGATAGCCAAAGCGAATGCCATGAGTTTCGGATACAGTCCTGTCCCTGACTGCTTTCATAGCCGCACGGTCAACATCCCACCAAAACCTCACGATATTTGGGTTCGCCGACCGCCATGCTGAAACGAGTGGACGGAGCTCCCCTTCTGATAAACCCATCTCCAAGGCACCCATCGCTTTGAGTGCACCGACCGAGCCGCCGTAGCCGAGGGCAAGCTCAGCGATCTTTCCTTTTTGTCGGAGTGGGCTACCCTTGGTAACTTCCTCAATCGGAACATGGAACATCTGGCTTGCTGAAGCTTCGTAAATCTTGCCGTGGGTGGCAAACACATCGTTTCGCCACCGCTCTCCGGCAAGCCAAGCGATGACGCGGGCTTCAATCGCCGAAAAGTCAGCGACAATTAGCTTGTAGCCATCCTTCGGTACGAAGGCTGTGCGAATCAACTGGGAGAGAACATCAGGAATATTGTCATAGAGTAGTTCGAGGGCGCTAAAATCCCCGCTTCGCACTAATGAACGAGCTTGTTCAAGGTCGGCCAGATGATTTTGTGGCAGATTTTGCATTTGAATGAGCCGCCCAGCCCATCTGCCGGTTCTGTTAGCGCCGTAGAACTGGAACATTCCACGGGCGCGACCATCGGCACAGACGGCGTTTTCCATTGTCTGATATTTCTTGACTGAGGATTTCGCCAGCTGCTGACGGAGGGACAGCACTTTTCCAAGCGGTTCTGGCGCGTCCTTGAGTAAGTCCGCGACTGCCTTTTTGCCGAGGGAGTCAGTTTCCATGCCGTTGTCAGCGAGCCATTGCTTCATCTGTTGTACAGAATTTGGGTTGTCAAGGTCGGTCAGTTCCTTCATCAAGCGGGTCAACTCGGTGCGGGAGCGGGTATCTACCTTAATGGCATTTCGGACGAGCGTCATATCCAGGGCAACACCACGGTCGTTAATCTCTTGGTCGTGGGTGTATTCTTCCCACACATTGTCAGGCACGGGGAACTTGGCGAGTCGTTCTTGAATTGAAAGTTCGGCTTCAACATCACGGCGATTGTAGGCTTTGAATGCTTCCCATTTGTCAGGAACGTGTTCCGGCAGATTTCGTATTCGCTGCCCATTTGCGGCGGTGGGTTTACAGGGTAAACAGAAGTATCTGATGAGTTCCTTACCGTCAGTCAGCTTCTGTTTTTCCAAGCCCAGCACCACGCCCGCACCCTCAAGGGAGAGTGGCAATCCCATGTATGCCGACCAGACCATAGCGCAGCGCCACGATGCAGGGTTCAAGTATTTAGCCTTGCCGAGGGCGGTAGAGTGGTGGTTGTCGGCAAAGGGGTCAAGGCTGATGCCCATATCTGCAAGGTGACGGGACAAGCACACCCTCTCAAAGTTGGCGTTGAACGCCCATTTTTGAACATTGTCATCTGTCAGAGCGTCGAGGATTTCTGGGGGCAGGGTTTCGCCCGCCGCAAGGTCAACAACATGAACTTCGCCGCCATCAACAGAATAGCCGAACAGGAGTATCTCGAAGTCGGGCGACTCAGCGTACTTGTACACGCCGCACTTGGAGAGGTCGTAGCCGCTATAGGATTCAATATCTACGGATAATGTTTTCATAAGACCTCCATAATTGAAGAAGGCGGCAAGTCGCCCCGCCGCCCTCCGTAGTTTGTGTGATGTGGTTATCCAAGGAAATCCTCGTCGTCGTAAGTGGCGAAGTCATCCTCCGCACGGGATTTACCGCCGAGGGGTTCGCCGTCTCGGATCTTCTGCAGGTTGTTCAGTCCACAGGCGATGCCTTTATTGCCGTTGCTGTTAAAAGCATAGAAATTAACGCTAGCCCTGCCGTATACGCCGCTGTAAACTTCCGAGCGGTTTATAATTTCCTGACGGTCTGCATCCACCACGCCCGGCGCAGTCGCGCTGTTGGCATTGATGAAATATGCGTTTTCGTAGGCGGGATCGTCAGGACGTTCAGTGTCTCCGTCTCGGAGCGGGGTTTTGAGTGCGGCGAGGGGAGGCACGGTTTTACCATTGCCTTTCAGCTTCGCCTCGCCTTCGCGGTAAGCCGCTTCAATCGACGCCTTGATTTTAGCGATGGTCTTGGTGTCGGACTTGGGGATGATGAGCGATACCGAGAACTTCGGTGTGCCGCCATTGATGGATTTCGCTTCCCACACATTGGCGTAAGACCAGCGGGTATCGGGTCCTGTGATAACCTTCATAGGATTAGAAGCCTGTGTGTTTACATTATTTGTCGTGTTAGCCATTGGAATTTTCCTCCTCATAATCATTGAAATCGTGTTTTGCCGTATGGATTGCCGGACGTTTGTCGCTCTCCGGCACGAGCGTTGGTTTGCCTTGAGGCTTCTCGACCAGACCACTGAGCAGTTCGGAGAACATTGCCTTGCCGAGAGCCTTTTCCATTGCGGTGATGCCCATCACCTTGTGTTCGTATGGGTCATAGCCCGCTGCGCTGACGGTGTCGGCGACTGCTGTATCGTTTGTGTATTTGCGGTTGGAGCGGCCTTCGACCAGCTTCCAGCCGTTCCAATCTTTACCGCTGAGTGCGGCTTGCAGGGCATAGTCTTTGATATCCGAAGCCCACGACACAAGGTCGTCAATTCTGCCGAGGATGGATTCGATTTCATCGTCCTCTAAAAGGGGCGGCAATTGAAAATCGTATTTTGCGAGTTCGAGGTTTTGCTCCGCCCGTTTACGGCAGTCGTGTTTCGCCTTACAGAACTGACACCAATCTCCACACTGGAATTCACCCTCGCCGTCATAGGCGAGTTCTGCAGTGGGCTTTAAGACTTCCTCCGCCCACTGGTAGAGGGATTCTTTGAAAACTGTGTGGGTGCTGATGTTATCCCGCCTTGGTTGGTAGACGGTCATGCTGACCGTGTCGATGTCGTAGATGCCGTCGAACAACTCCAGTGCACCCAAGGCATATAATTTCATTTGCGGGTTGTCCTTCGATTCAACTAAAACACCCTGACCATGTTTGTAATCGCAGATGTGGAGTGTTCCGTCAGCAATAACCACGCAGTCTCCGGTGCCGAAGCCGCCCTCGACATACTTGGAAAAGTCGAGCCGCTGTTCAATAAGCACAACGGGATCGTTGCAGGTCTGCTTCGCCGTTTCCACAAGTTCCATGATGTAAGCGGCATATCCGGCGGCGCATTCTTCCATTTCTTCGCTGTAATATGTGAGGCGGGCTGTCGGGTCTTTGGCGCGGATACCGAGTGCAGTTTTCAGCTTGTACTCGCCGAGGGTGTGGGCATCCGTGCCTTCGGCTGCGTAACTGCTGCCTTTGTCCTCATATTGCTCGCAGAGCCGAGCCGACGGCGGACAGTTTAGCCATCTGTGGCTTGAAGAAGCAGAGAGAAGCGCGTGTTTACCCATCACCCAGTACCTCCGCTTCCGCAAGCAGGGTGGCATATTTAGCGGGGTCAATCTCCGACAGCTTCGTCGCTCCATGCTTTTCAAGCAGTTCCCGAATCTTGGCGGTATGACCGCTTCGGGATTTTTCCGCAAGTACCGCCCTGACCGCTTCCAATGTGAGAGGTTTTGGGGCGGGCGGTTTTGGTTCCGGTTGTGCCAATGCTTCGGACTGTTTGCCGCCGAATAAAGCCGTTAGGCTGTCTGCCACCGAGTTCAGGGATTGTGCGGCATTCCGCAATTCACCGACACAGAGGTCGAGTTCACTCATCTTGCCCATCTGGTGTACCTCCTTTCTCGGTGGATTCCTCTTGCCTTTGAAGCGCGAGCAGCTTCTTGGCGAGACGTTTGGATACGACACTGATTGCCGTCAGGATGCCTGCGAGTTCTTCATCCAGCTCCGCATTGTGCAGATCCGCGTCTCTGTCATTTGGTTTTGTTTGCATTTTCTTACCTCCGTTTCCGAGAAGGCTTTACTGCCCCTCTATCGTCTACAGACAGGAGAGGGGCAGTTGCGTACTACGGAAGCCGGTTATTCGAAAAACTTCTTCAAATCTTCATCGTTTCGCAGGATTTCAATGATGCGGCGTTCGTGAACAGTAATGCTACGAGATGATTTAAAACCGTACTTAGGTGCTAATTCACGCACGGTTTTTTCAAGGATAACCCGGTCTTTTATAAGGTTACGATCTTTTTGGGTGAGGGTAGCAAGGGCGGCGTAGAGGGTGTCCAACAAGACTTTTTGCTCTATGATTTCTGTGATGTCGGTTGGGTCGGAAGGCTCAAAATATGTAACCGACCCTTCGCCATCAACATCGCTTCTTAACGGTTTATCAAGTTCAATGGTTCGGCTTGTGCGAGACCTGCAATCCTCGCATTTCTGGTCGCATTTGTTTGTGCCTTTCCATACGCATTGAAATTTTCGTTCCTGAAGTTTTTGCTCTCGCCATATGGAACGCATATTATAGCGAGCAAGGTCTTCACCCATTTGGTTTCGAGGCAAGCGGATGACAAGACCGGAGTCCTCATCCACGAACCACCGCTGCGGGAATGGGTTTTCGGGTTCTTCGGTACGGGCAAGGCACACCGCCCGTGTTACTTTGGATTCCTGTTCGCCATCCTCCGATAGGATGTAGTACGCCATCGGCTCGCCGTTTTTGGTGCGATGAGGAATTGGCGTGGACTTGAAAAACTTTTTACTCATAAAATTGGCTCCTTTGGTTTTCAGATTTCTGAAATCCGCCAGAGCCGTTTAATCCGCACAAAACAGAAAGAAACGACAGTGGGAACGCCCTTTCGGGTCGCTCCGCGCTGTCGTCTAAAGCAATCTGGCGGATTCAGGTTTATGTTTTATTAGGTTCTACGTGTGGTTTGGCGCGCTGTGCAGAGGAGGGATATAAACTTCCTCTGCAGCGCCGATGGCTGGGATGAAACGGATTTTAAGTCCGCTTTGGGGAATTTCAATCATCGTGGTTTTCTTGCCGTCTTTGATGTGCAGGGTGCTTGTCCGCACGTCAACCATTCCGACGAGTTTCCCGTTTTGGGTTCTGACCTCACTCACTGGCTCTTACCTCCTTTCTGTATTTCCGAATGGTTTACTCGCCTGAGGACGGCTTAAATGATATGTTCGCGATTGCAAAAATCTAATTGACATTCACGATGAATAGCTGTACACTATTTCATAGTGGGTATTTCTCTGCGCCGCCCACTTCGTATGAACTAATTGTAAAAAACAAGGCTTGTAGCCCGAAAAGGCTTATTAGTGGCTTATTAGTAGCGCAAGGAGGGACGGCATGAAAATACTCTGCTTTGGGGCATTCGCAGAAGTTTTGCGTGTCTGCTGCCGTGGTTATGTTACCGGCAGCCAGCGGAAGCGCAATGAAATCGTCCCTCAGACGAAACTGGTGGGTGAACTTCTAAATGCGATAGATAGTGCTTATGGCAAGGACTGGACGGGAGGTGACAATTCGCAGCAACTCACAAGGAAACTTTTGAGATGCGAACAGCACATACCCGACGAGTTGAAACCAGCCGCCGCCGATGTGTCTGCCGCCGATATTGCCGAATACTTCAAGGGGAACCTGATTCCCCTTATTGAAAAACCGGAGGTCGCAGTGTTGACACTCCGTGACGTAATACGAATCGATACTGGTATGACAGACGGTGCTGTCGCCACCTACTTTGGTGTAGAGAGCAAACAGCAACTTCTTGACAGCTATAATGTTAATCTGCTGGATTTTTTGTCTAACGCTTTTATCTATGCCATCCGAGGAATAGATAACAAAAAAGGAAAGAACAGCATCGCCGAACTTGGCGAAGCATACGTTCTCTCCTTTGCTACACAAACGAATCAAATCCATCTCGATACAACATCCTTGGTCGATACATCTAACGCAGTAAGGTCGTTAAAAGCGCAGCGTGGTTTGTTCGACATGGAAGTAAGTAATGAGTTCACTCCACCACTTAACGAATGGAATCTCGTTTTGGAGGTCGGTGGTGAATGCCCTGAATGTGGCATGCTACTTTCCGAGGAAAAAGGCGGCAAGTCTCTGCCACGCTATAAGGTCGCTGTTATTGACCTGTCGAAGCCGAGATTTACTTCCGCAAACAGAATTGCCTTGTGTCCTGAATACTATGACAAATATATATTCGATACATCGAGTGATGACATTGTCCGCGTATCAAAACTAAAAAATGGCCTCTCGAATAGTTTCAGGTTAAAGGACGCTATGTCGGAGAACAAGGTACCAATCGAAATTCAGATTGAAGAGGTGTTGAACGCTATAGAAATTACACCTGAAGCAAGCCTAATACGGATATGTGACGAGCGAGCTTATGAAGTGGAGCGGAAAGTCACTGAAAACATTGTCCTGATGAGGAAAATACGTGAAGATGCCCTGGAGTATTTTGAACTTGTTGAAACCCTCCTGAAGGCGAGCGACCGTGCAAGGAGCCAGAAGTTTCGACTGTTTCAGTCAAAGGTGATTTCCTGTTACGAAGAAGCAAAAGCAAACGAGACCTCGCAGGAAACGATTTACAACCATTTGGTTGACTGGCTTTTTAAGCAGGCCAAGCACAAGCATAAAGCCGCTTGCGAAATCATCATCGCCTTCTTTGTTCAGTTGTGCGATGTGTTTGAGCCGGAAGCAGAGGAGGTAGAGTATGCGACTCCCGAATAAAATAACAACATTCAATGAGAGTGTCCTCTCTAAGTTCCCTTTGATTCTGCGCTTGGTGGAGAACAACAATATACCTGTTTTGGAACTATATAACTCCGTTAAAGCCGAGATCGAGGATGTTGATACTTTTCTTGAAGTTCTCGACTGCCTATACGCTCTTGGGAAGATAGATTTTAATGAACAAGAAAGGACAATCTGCTATGTCGGCAATGCTGATTGAAATTCGCTGCGACGAATTCAAGATAAATAACAGACCTCGCCCGCCTATTCGTTTTCATGCAGGTCTTAACGCTGTACTTGGAGATGATGGCGGGAGCAACTCCATCGGAAAGTCAACCCTGCTGATGATTATTGATTTCGCTTTCGGGGGAAATGACTATGTGGATAAACAAAAAGACGTACAACAGGAATTCCCCGGACATTCGATTCAGTTTGCTTTTGAGTGGGGCGGCAAGCGGCATTATTTCTCTCGCAGTACCGTCAGCAAATCAGAAGTGGATATCTGTGACGAGAATTACAACGTCAAGGAAACAATCTCCCTCGATAAATACTGTCAGATGCTGTTCGAAGCCTATGAACTCCATCTGCCATCAATTACATTCCGTAATGTTGTTGGTCGTTATTTCCGTATCCGAAAGCGCGGAAATTTAAATGAGAGCCAACCATTGCTTGCTGTGGCACGCGAAAAGGATGCTGATGCCATCACTGCACTTATCAAGCTGTTTGATCGCTACTCTCTCATCGCTGAGTATGAGCAAAAGAAAAAAGAAAGCGATGATAAAGACAAAGCGTTTAGAGCAGCGCAGAAATTTGAACTTATACCCCGAATCACAAAGAGACAATATGAGGCTAACTTGAAGCGGATTGACGAGCTGGCCGAGCAACTTACGGCACTATCTCAACGGAGTTCGGAGAAATTGCTTGAAGCGGAAGCCGAGGAAGCCGCTGCCCAATCCCAGACAAAGCGCGAATGCACTTATGCAAAACGCCAGCGCACAAGGCTTCAATCACGGTTGACGGCTATCGATAAGGACATCGAAGGCGATATCCCGTTTGATGATATGGACTTTACCGAACTGGGACGATTTTTCCCGGGCTTTGACTTGAAGACAATCCAGAGCGTTGAGAACTTCCACGAGAATCTTCGAACAGTCCTCAATACCGAGTTTCGTAATGAGCGTGAGACTCTGCGAGCAATGGTTGCTCTGCTCGACGGACAAATAGCGCAGATGGAAACAACCTTGTTGAAAAGCGGCGAATTGGCAAAGGTGCCTAAGCGTGTTTTAGATGAGTACGCTACCGCCAAGAGTGAAATCGACAAACTGACAGCTTTGAACGTAAGATACGATGAGTCAGTGGAACTGAAAGATAAGAAGAAGTCACTTGCGGCTGACCTTGTCGAGTCCAAAGGCTCGCAAACGCGCATCTTGCAGAATGATATCAATAATGAGATGCGTAAGATTAACGAGATAATTCAAGACGGTCGCGTCGTGCCTCCCGTGCTGACATTCAAGGATGATGCCAGTGGCTACCACTTTGAAACGCCGAAAGACGGAGGCGCAGGCACGGCTTTTATTGGTTTGATTAATTTTGACCTGAGCGTTCTACGGTTGACCGTGCTTCCTGCTCTTATTCACGACTCAGTCGTGTTTAAGCAGATTGCGGTCGAGCCAGTGGAACGGATAATGAAACTGTACGCTGCGCAAACAGACAAGCAGATTTTCATTGAGTTTGACCGTGTGGCGTCGTACACTCCTGATACCACCCGCTTATTGCGCAATCCTGACATCAAGGTTATTGAACTGTCTAAAGAAGAGCCGCTGTTTGGACGGTATTGGAACAACGATGACGACGCCTAAAAAAGCGACCTCGAAAGGAGCCTTAGAGGAATATGAAGATAAGTTATAAGAAACTGTGGCATTTGCTTATCGAACTTAACATGAATAAACAGGATTTGAAGCGGATTTCGGGAATCAGCACCGCTTCGATTGCCAAACTTGGCCGAGGTGAAAACCTTCAGACCGATGTGCTGTTGAAAATCTGTAAGGCACTAAACGTCGGAATTAATGACATTATGGACACCGTCGGGGACGATGAGGAATCCTGAGTTGTTCATTGACTGAAAGTCGAAAAAACAAGCGATGAACATGAGGAGGAAATTATATGGCAACAACAAACGGAAACAATACCGCGAGCATAGGATTCGAACAGCAAATTTGGGCGGCGGCTGACATTTTGCGCGGCAACATGGATGCTGCTGAATACAAGCACGTCGTTCTGGGACTTATCTTCCTGAAGTACATCTCGGACAAGTTCGAGGCTCGCTATCAGGAGTTGCTCGCCGATGACGACGACGTAGAGGATAAGGACGCCTACGCCGAGGTGAACGTGTTTTTCGTGCCGCCCTCGGCGCGGTGGAGCGTCATCTCCGAAGCGGCGCACAAAGAGGAAATCGGCACTGTCATTGATGACGCGATGCGGGCGATTGAAAAAGAGAACAAGCGGCTGAAGGACATCCTGCCAAAGAACTACGCACGTGGAGAGTTAGACAAACGCCGCCTTGGGAATGTTGTTGACATTTTCACCAACATTCAGATGATTGAACACGGGACGGACAAAGACATCTTAGGTCGCACCTACGAGTACTGCCTTGCCAAGTTCGCAGAACAGGAAGGCAAACGAGCTGGAGAATTTTATACGCCATCCTGCATTGTAAGAACACTTGTAGAAGTCTTGCAGCCTTTCAATGGGCGTGTGTATGACCCATGCTGTGGTTCTGGCGGTATGTTTGTTCAGTCTGCAAAGTTTGTTGAAAATCATAGTGGAAGCAGGAGAAGCATCTCGATTTATGGGCAAGAGTCTAACCCTACAACACGGAAACTCTGCTTGATGAATCTTGCCTTAAGAGGAATCGAGGCTGACCTTGGTAGTTCTGACGCCGACACTTTCCATAATGACCTGCATCCAACATTGAAAGCCGATTACATATTGGCGAATCCAATGTTTAATCAAGACAAGTGGGGTGCTGACCGCCTTATGGGTGACCCACGATGGAAGTTTGGTGCGCCGTATGATGGTAACGCCAACTTCTCGTGGATTCAACACATGATTTACCACCTTGCGCCGAACGGAAAACTTGGTCTTGTTCTTGCAAATGGTTCACTATCCTCACAGACTGGCGGCGAAGGAGATGTTCGAAGAAACATTGTAGATGCTGATCTTGTAGAAGGTATTGTAGCTATGCCTACACAACTATTTTATGGCACCCCAATCCCCGTGTCCCTTTGGTTCATCAGCCGCAACAAAGCGCAGAAGGGCAAGACGCTGTTCATCGACGCCCGCAAGATGGGGACGATGGTCAACCGCCGCCTGCGCGAGATGACCACCGAGGACATCTCCAAGATTGCCGCAACCTTCCAAGCCTTCGACGACGGAACGCTTGAGGATGTGAAGGGCTTCTGCGCAGCCGTCACTACCGCCGATATAGCCAAACATGACTACATTCTTACGCCCGGTCGCTACGTCGGTATTGAAGAGCAGGAGGACGACGGCGAGCCGTTCGAGGAGAAGATGACGCGGCTGACCGGCGAACTCTCTGAAATGTTCAAGCGTTCCCACGAACTGGAGGACGAAATCCGCAAAAGACTGGGGGCGATTGGGTATGACATCTAAACTCTCTGACATTTGCACTTTTGCCGACGGACGGGTCGCTGTCACCGACTTGGACTTGACCAGCTATATCTCCACGGAGAATATGCTCCAGAACAAGGAGGGCATAACGCGCTCGGCGGGTCTGCCGACCGTCAACCAGACGCAAGCCTACCAAGCGGAGGACGTGTTGGTCTCCAATATACGTCCTTACTTCAGGAAGATTTGGTATGCCGACCGTGACGGCGGTTGCTCTAATGATGTGCTGGTGTTTCGGGCAAAGGAGAATGTCTACCCGAGCTTTCTCTATTACCTGCTCTCGGATGACACCTTCTTTGACTATGCGACAGCTACGGCGAAGGGAACGAAGATGCCGCGAGGCGACAAAGGCGCGATAATGCGGTATGAAGTCCCCGACCTACCGCTTGACATACAGATTGGGATTGCTGACACGATGGCCGCTCTGGACGCTCGGATTGCTGAAAACAGAGCGATAAACAATCATTTAGAGCAGATCGCTCAGGCCATTTTTAAGTCGTGGTTCGTGGACTTCGAGCCGTTCGGCGGGGAGATGCCAGGCGATTGGCGGGAAGTTCCGCTTGGTGAGGTCGTGGAGTTGAGTACAAAAGCACTCAACCCTCAATCATGCCCCGACACGATCTTGGAGCATTACAGCATCCCGGCTTTCGATGAAACTCGTTTGCCTGTGTTCCAGGCGGCATCCGAAATCAAGAGCAACAAGTACATCGTAGACAAAAACTGTTTCTTGATTTCCAAACTCAATCCGACAACGAAGCGTATCTGGCGACCTTACTGTATTAGCCAACACGCTGTTTGCTCGACCGAGTTTATGGTCTATCGGGCAAAGAATCGCGATCACAAGGATTTCTACTACTCGATCATTGATAGCCCTGCTTTTACGGACTTCTTGTTGGCACACATCACAGGGTCTACGGGCAGTCGGCAGCGTGCAATACCGAGCGAGACGCTTTCGTTTGCCGTGGTCGTACCCCCTGATGACATCATCGAGGACTTCTGCGACAAGGTAGCTGCTGTCTATGCACATTTTGAGCAAAACCATCTCGAAAACCGTCGGCTACGGCAAATACGCGACGCTCTCTTGCCCCGCCTGATGTCAGGCGAGTTGTCGGTTGCCGACCTCGGCGGCGTTAAATGATTGTTTAACCGCTCCTCCTGCAACTGTTAGAACACATTTTTAACCGAAAGGCAGGAGGAACATATGAAAGATAAGCTAATTACGGAGATTCAGACAAGCATGGCGTCGGTGCTTAATCCGGCGCAACAGGAGGAATTACGGCGGGTACTGATGTATCACCTTCACAATGTGGAAGTCACGGAGCGCAAAGCCCCTAACCCACAGGAAACCACCGAGAACGGAGGACTGCTCGAAGTGTTTATAGCCGCAAAGAGAGTAGAAGGCTGCTCGGAGAAGTCGCTGAAATACTACGACTCGACCATACGGCAGATGACCGACAGCGTAAAGAAACCCGTGCGGGAAATCGTCACCGACGACCTGCGGATCTACCTTGCCGACTACCAGAAAGAGCGCGGGTCCAGCAAGGTCACGATAGACAATATACGGCGCATCTTCAGCAGCTTCTTCAGGTGGCTTGAGGATGAAGATTACATCCTAAAAAGTCCCGTCCGCCGAATCCGAAAGATAAAAGCGGACAAGACCATCAAGGAGACATTCTCCGACGAGGGCTTGGAACTGCTCCGCGACGCTTGCGAGGAAGTCCGCGACTTGGCGATGATTGACCTGCTCGCTTCAACGGGAATGCGCGTCGGAGAATTGGTTGGCTTGAACCGTGAAGACATCAACTTCCATGAACGGGAGTGCGTGGTGTTCGGCAAAGGCAGCACAGAGCGCCTGGTCTACTTTGACGCTCGAACAAAAATCCACTTGAGGAACTACCTTGACGGCAGAAATGACGCCAATCCCGCTCTGTTCGTGTCGTTGACACTGCCCCGTGAGCGGCTGATGATAGGCGGCGTGGAAACGAGACTGCGGGAAATCGGAAAGCGAGCCGATATGCAAAAGGTACATCCGCATAAGTTTAGGCGGACGCTTGCAACGCGAGCAATTGATAAGGGAATGCCCATTGAGCAAGTACAACGGTTACTTGGTCATGTGAAGATAGATACGACCATGTCCTATGCTATGGTCAATCAGACAAATGTGAAGAACTCGCATAGGAAATTCATCGGATAAGGAGGGAGCGGCAAATGCCTCAAGGTTGGACGCCTACACGTATAGGCAACATATGTAAGACGAATCAGCGCACCTATTCGGTAGCGGAGAAGTGGCCGTTCGTTAATTACTTAGAAACGGGAAACATTACGGAAAACCGTGTGGGTGAGATACAGCACATCGTTATTGGGCAGGATACCCTCCCAAGCAGGGCACGGCGCAAGGTCGAAGTGGATGACATCATATACTCAACTGTTCGACCGAATCAGCGGCATTACGGTATCGTGAGGGATGTTTTGCCGAACATGCTCGTGTCCACAGGCTTTACAGTTATCACGGGTGATAAGGAGAAAGTCGATAGTGACTTCCTCTACTATTACCTGACCCAGAGCGACATCGTGGACAGCCTACACGCCATCGGCGAGCAGAGCGTTTCTGCGTATCCGTCAATCAAGCCCTCTGACATTGAGAGCGTCGAGTTAGATTTGCCGCCACTCCCAGAGCAAGTCGAAATCGGACATACTCTTCGGGTGTTAGACGACAAAATCGCCAACAACACGAAGATAAACAATCATTTATCGTCAACATCGGATATGGATAAATCACCCGACATCAGACGTGGAAGCAAAGAATCACGGGCGGTTTGAAGATGACAGCTTTCCGCATAATTTGCTTCGATAGTGGCATCCATTGGACGCATAAGCTCTTCAAACTGGCGGATAACCTCGTTAGTGGGGATAAGCACAGGGAGGTTTGCCATATCGTTCTTGTTGATAGAACCGAAGACAGTACCTTCTCCGTTGAACATATCCAAAGTCTGTTTGAGGGCGAACATCGTATAAAGGATGAACGACTGGGCGTCGCTGTTGCTTTGAATCGCCGCCAAGCCTCTACCGAGGCAACAGGATTCAAAAGCCACATTCAGGTCACCTACAGGAGCGCGAACGCTCATAAGGACATCGCCTTTCGCCGCCATGCGCTTTGGCTCCGTGGTAAACAGGCGGCGAGTCGGGAAGCGAGAACCAAACTCGGCACGACCTTGATAAAAGACCGTTCCGATGCCGTCCTCGTTGTAGCTTTTACCGTCGGGTGACTGCCCCATAGTGACTTTGGCAATTTCGTTGAGTGTGCCTTCTCGCCAATCGTCAGGCATCTCCCCGCCGAACGGCTCGAAGTCCACGAACCACGACCTGAAAATGGCTTGCGCCATCTGCTCTAAATGATTGTTTACCGCCTTCGGGCACCCAAATATAGATACAGGAGGAGGTACACCCTATGGCATATACAGAAGCAAACTATGAAAATGCGGTTATCGAGGTGTTTCGTGATACCTTGGGGTATGGCTACGCTTATGGACCCGATGTAGCCCGCGACTACGCCGAATCGCTATATCTGGACGAGCTGTTGCCCGCGCTACGGCGAATCAATCCGAAGTTGCCTGAAGCCGCTCTTTCCGAGGCGGTCTATAAACTGCGTAATTTTGAGGGCGGCACGATATTCCAGAAGAACGTTGATTTCATGGACTACCTTCAAAATGGCATATCGGTAAACTTCTTCGACAAGGGAGAACAGCGAGCGGCTCTGGTTCGGCTTGTGGACTATGAGAACGTGGACATGAACACATTCACCGCCGCCAATCAGTGGACGATTATAGAGAACAGCGAGAAACGTCCTGATGTTATCGTGTTCCTGAATGGTCTGCCGGTAGTCCTATTCGAGTTAAAGTCTCCCTCACGCGAGGAAACCGATGCTTCAGAGGCGTTCCTGCAACTGCGGAACTATATGCATGAGATACCATCGCTGTTCACTTATAATGCTTTCCTCGTAATGAGCGACCTCGCCATTTCCAAAGCTGGTACGATAACGGCGGGCGAAGACCGCTTCATGGAATGGAAAACGAAGGACGGCAGTTACGAGAATACGCAGTATGCCCAGTTCGACACTTTCATTGAAGGAATGTTCGTTAAAGCGCGGCTGCTCGATATAATAAAGAACTTCATCTGCTTCTCCGGCGACGCAAAAATTCTTAGCGCATACCACCAGTATTTCGCCGTGCGAAAGGCTGTCGCTTCGACCGCCACCGCCACCGTCACGGATGGCAAAGGCGGCGTGTTCTGGCATACTCAAGGCAGTGGCAAGTCACTGTCGATGGTTTTCTATGCCCATCTGCTCCAAGACGCGCTGAATTCGCCAACCATCGTCGTGCTGACCGACCGCAACGACCTTGATGATCAGCTTTTCGGTCAGTTTGCCAAATGCGCCAATTTCCTGCGTCAGACACCGCAACAAGCTGAAAGCCGCAGCCACTTGAAAGAACTGCTCGCCGGAAGGCAAGCAAACGGTATTATTTTTACCACGGCGCAGAAGTTTGAGGAGAGTTCCGAGTTCCTATCTGACCGCCGAAACATCATTGTTATGGCGGACGAGGCGCACCGCAGTCAGTTCATAGATGAGCGGGTGGACAGCAAGACGGGTCGCGTCCAGAAATCTTTCGGTCTTATTATCCGAGAGAGCCTGCCAAACGCAACCTATATAGGCTTCACAGGGACGCCGATTTCAAGCAAAGATCGCTCGACCATCGAGGTGTTCGGCAACTACATCGACATCTATGACATGACCCAAGCCGTGGAGGACGGCGCAACCCGCCCAGTCTATTATGAGAGCCGAGTCATCCATCTGAAACTGGATGAAGATATCCTGCATCTCATTGATGCTGAGTACGACATCATGGCGCAGAATGCCGAGGACTACGCCATCGAAAAGAGCAAGAAGGAACTCGGCAAAATGGACTCCATTCTCGGTGCGGAGCAAACCATCACCGCACTTTGCGAGGATATCGTCAAGCACTACGAAGAAAATCGTCAGTATGAACTCACGGGTAAAGCAATGATTGTTGGGTATTCACGCGCCATTGCTATGGCAATCTACCGCAAGCTGCTTGAACTCCGCCCTGAATGGGCAGAGAAAGTCGGGGTGGTTATGACCGAGAGCAATAAAGACCCTGAAGAATGGCGAAGCGTAATTGGCAACAAACGCCACCGCGACGTAATGGCAAAGCGGTTCAAAGACGACAATGACCCGCTGAAAATCGCTATCGTCGTGGATATGTGGCTGACAGGCTTTGACGTTCCCTCGCTCGCCACGATGTACGTTTACAAGCCGATGGCAGGACACAACCTCATGCAGGCAATCGCCCGTGTCAATCGGGTTTATCAGGATAAAGAAGGCGGCTTGGTAGTCGATTATGTCGGCATCGCTTCGGCTTTGAAACAGGCGATGAATGACTACACCAACCGTGATAAGAACAACTACGGAGACACGGACATCGCTAAGACAGCTCTTCCGAAGTTCATCGAAAAACTGGAGGTCTGTCGCGATCTTTTCCATGGCTTCGACTATTCCGGTTTCATGCGGGCAAGCGCCACCGACCTTTCCCGTGCCAAAGCAATCAGTGGTGGGGTGAACTTCCTGACGGCAATAGACAGACAACCGCAAAGAGTAATGGAAGAGACGGTATCACGCGTTGCCGAGCCGTCGATAGGATATGGCGACACCACGAGCCGCAAGGAAGCTTTCATCAAAGAGGCTATGCTCCTGCGTCAGGCTCTATCCCTTTGTCGTTCACTACTGACTGCCGAACAACGGTATGAAGCCGCATACTTCGAGGCGGTGCGGACTCTCCTTACCCGTATCACGGGCGAAGGCAAGCCACTCTCTTTGAAAGAAATAAATGCCCGCGTCAACGAATTGTTGAAAGCGAGCATTCAAAGCGAAGGAGTTATTAATTTATTCTCGGACGTGGATACAGGGTTTTCCCTATTCGACCCGAAGTTCCTTGACGAAATTGCCAAGATGAAGGAGAAGAACCTCGCCGTTGAGATTTTAAAGAAATTGCTCGCCGAGCAGGTGTCCCTCTATCGCAGAACGAACCTCGTCAAGTCGGAGAAGTTCTCGGAAAGGCTCTCGCGGGCAATGAAGGCATACTTGAATGGCATGCTCTCTAACGAGGAAGTCATCGCCGAACTGATGAAGATGGCGAAGGAAATGGCGGCGGCATCTGCCGAGGGTGACGCGTTGGGACTCTCCGACGAGGAGTTGGCGTTCTACGATGCCCTGACCCGCCCCGAAGCTGTCAAGGACTTCTACGATAACGATGAACTCGTGGCGATGGCCCATGAACTTACGGATATGCTCCGCAAGAACCGCACCATTGACTGGCAGAAGAAAGAGTCCGCCCGCGCCGGTATGCGCCGGATGGTCAAAAAGCTGCTAAAAAAATACAAATACCCGCCGGAGGGTATGGAAGACGCCATTGCCACTGTTATTGGACAGTGTGAGATGTGGACGGATATTTAAGGGAGGGCAAAGCGATGAACGCTTTCAAGAGTAATATCTACAAATACCTCGGCGGGACCTGTCAATACCTAATACCGCTGTATCAAAGAACATACAGTTGGGAGAAGGAGCAATGTTTCCGTCTTTGGAGCGATATCGTAAACCTCCACAAGAGCAAGCGTGAGGGTCACTTCGTCGGTTCTATCGTTCGTATCGATGAGGATTCGGCTGCGGGTTCTACGCGGGCGATGATTATCGACGGGCAGCAGCGGCTTACCACTCTGACATTACTCCTTGTTGCCCTGCGTGATTATGCCGCCGCTCACCCTGACTGCGGTGTGAACGCTAACAAAATCACGGACACGCTACTATTGAATCAGTATGAAACAGGTAACGATAAATACAAGCTGTTTTTGACGCAGACCGACCGCGAAGCCCTCATAAAGAAGATTGAAGGTGCACCGATTCCCGATGCCCTGAAATCCCGCGTCTTGGACAACTACGGCTTCTTCTCAGGTCAAATTGGCAAGGGAGAAATAGCACTATCTGATTTGTACGAGGCTATCGGCAAACTACAAATTGTAGACATAGTTCTCGACCGCCAGTATGATGACCCGCAGGCGATTTTCGAGAGCCTAAACTCCACAGGCATGGACTTGAAAGATTCCGACCTTATCCGTAACCATCTGCTGATGGGTTTGGACTCCGCCACGCAAACGGACGTTTACAACAACATCTGGAGACCGACAGAACAGCTTTTTGATTACGAACACCAGAGTGAGCTGTTGGATAATTTCTTCCGTGACTACCTCACAATGAAACTCGGCAGGATACCGCGCAAAAAGGAAGTCTACAAAGAGTTCAGGGCTTACCATAATGGAAGTGGATTGACCATCCGCGACCTTTGCCAAGACATATACAGCTTCGCCAAACACTACTCCGATATGTATTTTGCCAGAAGCAGCGATCCTGTCTTGAAGTCGCTTTATGGGGACATGAAGGCAATTCGCATGGAGGTTGCTTATCCATTCCTGCTGAAGGTTCATGACGACTGTGACAAGGGCTTGATAACCATTGAGGATTTACGGGAAATTGTACGTTTTTGCGTAAGTTACGTTCTACGCCGCGCTGTATGTGACATCCCGACAAACTCACTGAACAAGACCTTTGCTACTATGAAGAATGACATCCGCGCGGACGATTATTTGAACTCGGTGAAGGCGTTCTTCATCTTGCTGGATACCTATAAGGAATTCCCGAACGACGAGCGGTTCATCCCCACCTTCCTATCGAGGGATATCTACAATATGAACCGTTGCCGCTATATTTTAAGCCGCCTCGAAAACTGGGATAACAAGTCGATCGTTTCATTGGACAACCTGACCATTGAGCATATTATCCCACAGAACCCGCACTTGTCTGCCGACTGGATGAATGCCCTAGGCAGCGGCTGGAGCGAGATTCAGAAGAAGTACCTGCACACTATCGGTAACCTGACCTTGACGGCGTACAACTCCGAAATGAGCGATTCTTCCTTCGCAGCCAAACTCGACATGGATGGCGGATTCAAAGAAAGTGCGCTTCGATTAAATAAGTACGTTGTTGCGCAGATGACTTGGGCGGAGCCACAGGTCAATGAACGCGCCGCTCTTCTCGGCGATGTGGCAAAAAAGGCATGGCCATATCCAATGCTCACCGATAGCGAACTTGCGCCATATCGCAAGCAGGACGATTCCGCACCACTATACACGCTCGAAAGTTATCAATACTTGAATGCCTTCAATCGGATGCTCTTTGAAAAGCTGAATACTCGAATTCTCAATCTCAGCACATACGTCAAGCGGGAATTCAAGAAGCTTTACATTGCTTATAAAGCCGACACGAACTTCGTGGATGTCACTATTCAGAGTTCACGGCTTCGTTTGGCCATAAATATGAAGTTTACCGATGTCATTGACCCGAAAGGAATATGCAAAGATGTCACTGGTGTGGGCAGATGGGGTAATGGAGATGTCGAAGTCGGATTGGACAGCTTAGACGGGCTTGATGATGTGATGGATATTATTGAGCAGGCGTTCCAGCTTCAAGACGTTGAATAGACAGGAGGATGTACCTTTGAGGATAGATGACCAGATGCAAATTATCGACAAAGCTATATGTCGGCATATCGATCAATTCGATGTGTCTGGTAGGGGTGCGGTTTCCCAAGACATCTTGAAAAATCTTAGGGATTTCGTCGAGCATATTATGCTGAAAGTTTACGCTCGAGGTGTAGATATTGATGACAACTGGGATACGATTCAGGCTGCAATCAAGTATGTTAAATCAAGAGCAGAATGGAAAGAACTCACAAGGTTTCACAACTATCTGCAAATATCAGTTTCACACTATACCGTTGATGAAGAAAACTCTGAGCGATTGATGCTCAAATACTACGTCTTTTTGCTGAAGCTAAAAAAAGCCCTAAAAGAGAAATTCTCGATCGACATCCTCGCCAATCTTGATAGATTCCCGCTGAACACCGATGCCACCCTTCAGGAATATTACGATAGGATTGCTGAGAAGGTTAGACGGTACGCTCACCAAAGAGTGAACAAGTCCGACAAATACTATATCCAGAAAATCAAACCATTCTTTTCAGACCATCAGATTTACTATGAGGTAACCTTTACACCAGCCAACGACTATGCGAGCAAGTTTAACCGAGTAATTGCATTCACAAATTTGGAAATAACAGACTTCTACGCTGTGAAACTCGTTCTTACAAACACCAACATCAACATCCTCGGCAAAACTATGCCTATAACCATTATCACAGGATGGGAGGTAGCTATCCGTGATTGTGAATTTAAAAATTTCACAAGAATCATTCGAGGAGAAACCGTCTCAACTGGGTATTCGGAACAACAGGGCGTGTGTAGATTTCTGACTGCAACTGGGTTAAACATCGTTGAACTCGTTGATTTGTCCGAAGAAGATTTCCAGCGGGTCAAAGCGACCGCAACGCAGAGAGCAAAATCAGTCGTGTTCTTCAATGACTTGGAAAAGTGCCGTGCGATTATTATATCAGGTGACGCTGGGAGTAATCTCTTGCGATACTTGCTTTTGCATCTAAACAACAAGGTGATAAAAAATCAGCTGCAAGGACTTGCCAATGGTTACTTATCTGGGCTTTACGCTCAAAACGGTTGTATTCCATTTGATAGTATGCCGTTTAATACCTCGCCATTAGGCCACAACCCTAAACTGGGTGACTTGTTTGCCTGCATTGACTCCACGGAGCGGCAGCACGAAATTCTCGCACGCTTGGTCAGGAATAATACAGAGATTCAAGGACAGCTTTTCACCCCAATTAAAGAAGTTGACGGTTTTGCGGACATTGAGGGACTTGTACGGACTTACAACAACACCCTATGGCACGGTCATCGTGAAAACAGCAAATTGGTAATCAAGAACGGACATATTTTCATTAACGGGTATAAGAATGATACTCGCACCATCCTTGCCGAACTTGAAACGCTGGCACAAAGCGGTGTTCAGAATTACGGTAATTCGGTAAGGGCGTGGCTTAATGAACCTAACCACGGTGTTGATTGCGAAGAAAAAAAAGAAGCCTTAACTAAAATGTTTGAAAACTCGATGGTTGCTCTGGTTTACGGTTCGGCAGGAACCGGCAAGTCGACACTGATAAACCACATAGCCCATTTTTTCGCTGATAAGCAAAAGCTTTTTTTGGCGCAGACGAACCCTGCCGTGGATAACTTAAAGCGGCGTGTGACTGCCTCAAACTGCGTTTTCTCGACAATTACAAAATTCATAAAAAGGCAGAATGTTGTGACGGAATATGACCTTCTGATTATTGATGAGTGTAGTACCGTGAATAACCGAGATATGCGCGATATAATCGCCAAAGCCACATATAAGCTTTTGGTTTTGGTCGGCGATTCGTACCAGATAGCATCCATCCGCTTCGGGAACTGGTTTAGCGTCGCCCGTGCGTTTATCCCCGAAACATCGGTGTTCGAACTGACAAAGCCTTATCGGAGCAGCAACGAAGGCTTGCTGACACTTTGGGATAGAGTCCGTAAAATGGAGGACACAATACTTGAACTCATAACACGGCGCGGATATTCTACTGCACTGGACGCCTCCATCTTTTCCCCGGGAGAAGACGACGAAATAATCCTATGCCTAAATTATGATGGTCTTTATGGGATTAACAACATCAATCGTTTCCTGCAAGAGAGCAACCCAGCGTCTGCTGTGCAGTGGGGTATTCAGCAGTATAAAATGAACGACCCTGTTCTGTTTAACGAGTCCGACCGTTTCGCTCCGGTCATTTATAATAACATGAAGGGACGGATAGTTAGTATCGTCGTTTTTGATGCGGGGATAATAACCGAGCGGATTCGATTTGACATTGAGTTGGACAAGGTCATTAACGGGGTAGATGCTTTAGGGCAGGATTTTGAATTGCTCGACAATGACGATAACGGAAATTCGGTTATACGTTTTTGCGTCAACAAAACAAAGGGCGAGGACGAAGATGATGACGGCTCGTCAAGGTCGATAGTACCATTTCAAGTTGCTTACGCTGTATCTATCCATAAGGCACAAGGCTTGGAATATGATTCAGTAAAAATCGTAATCACGGATGAGGTTGACGAACTTATTACACATAATATTTTTTACACGGCTATTACCCGTGCGAGGAACAAGCTGAAAATATATTGGACACCTGAGGTCGAGCAAAAAGTCCTGGGGAGTATAAAGCCTAAAAACATTAATAAGGACGTGGCTTTGTTGACGTCGATGCCGTAACGCTGGGGTGTGCAAGTCTTGAAATCGTTAAAAGATGCACCGCTTCAAAATCAGGGGCGGTGCATTTTATCAATAGGTAGTACCTTTGCCACGATATATTTTATGTGCTAGACTTCTTTCAGTAAATTTTCAAGTTGCTCCACTAGCGGCGGAACCTCTTTTGGGGACAAATTCCAGAAGAGCTCCATTCTTAATTCGCCATACCCGTGTGCTAC
>Ga0209105_100160_pt1 | contig 23618 bp, 18 predicted proteins | sample SedPBSmetaG_FD_184158 | JGI IMG/M metagenome (GOLD analysis project Ga0209105, IMG submission 184158) | Freshwater sediment bacterial and archeal communities from Indian Creek, Illinois, USA to study Microbial Dark Matter (Phase II) -... | ecosystem: Environmental > Aquatic > Freshwater > Creek >...
GCGTGCAAGCTGTAGAGCTTGGGTTTGCCGTCCTTGGTTTTTTTCTGGCCGCTTTGCTCGACGATCTGTGCCGCGCGCTCCAGCATGCTCTGCAAGGCCTGCTGCACTGCGCTGGAGACGGCGTTCAGGGTGGCGGCCGCCTTGCGCTGCACCTCGCGCTGCAGCCGTCCGACGATGGTGCGCTGGCGTTTGATGGTGTGCTTCATGCGGCGCCACTGCTTGGCGTGCGCATAGCGCCCGGCCTTGCGCCCTAGGGCTTGGCCCTCTTTGGCGTAGGTCTGCTTGAGCTCGATGCCGGCTTGCTTGGCGACTTCAACCAGCTTGACCCGCGCCGTCTCGAGCAGTTTGCTGTCGGTGGGGTGGGCGATGGCCTTGTGCTGCACCGTGCTGTCGACGAGCACCCGTTGGAGCTCTTGGGGCTCGATCAGCTTGAGCGCCACGGCCACGTTGACGGTTTGCGCCAGCAGTTCTTCTACGCCTTCGTCGCCCAAGAGTTGGCCAAACTTGACCAAGGTGCTGGCGTCACAGGGCCGGCGGTGTTCAAAGTAGGCCTGTCCCGAGAAGAACTGCCAAGTCGGGGTCTCGCCCCAGCGCTCGAGCACGCCTTCGTCGGATTCGTTGAAGGCGTGCTTGAGGTAGAGCAGCGCAATCATGATGCGCAACGCCACCCGGGGACGACCGGAGTTGCTCTTGCGCGCGATCACGACCGGAGCTTGGCCAAAGAGATCCAGATCGGGCATGGCCACGCCGGCACGGGCTTTGCGCACGAACAGGTGCGCGACCGAGGCTTCAATTTGCTGCCACGGCATGCGCGAAGACAGCACCGCCAGCGGGTGGCGCAGATCGATCATGTGGTCGATGCGTGAGCGGAAGAAATCTTCGGTGGCGGGGCAGGTGAGCATGAAAAACTCCCAGAAATCAACGCATAGGCGAATCAAACTGGGGGAAATTTTACCAGAAAATAGCTTGATTAGCAAGGCAAATCAAGGGGTTGGGGATTTTTCAGGGGCGACTAAAGCATGGAAGATATTCTGAATGCCCTGGCGCTGCTGACCAACTTTGTGCTGCTGCCCGCAGCCGCCTACGGCAGCCAACTGGCGCTGGGCGCTTTGGGCGTGACGCTGGTGTATGGCATTTTGCGCTTTTCCAATTTCGCCCACGGCGACACCATGGCCTTTGGCACCATGATCGCCATTTTGTTCACTTGGTGGCTGCAGGCCCAAGGCGTGAATCTGGGCTTTTTGCCCACTGCGCTGCTGGCGATCCCGTTTGCGGTGCTGGCCACGGTGGCTTTTATGCTGCTGTGCGACCGCTGGGTCTATCGCTACCACCGCGTCAAGAAAGCGCCGGCGGTGGTGTTCCTGATCTGCTCGGTGGGCGTGATGTTCCTGCTCAACGGCATCGTACGCTTCGTCATCGGCCCTGGCGAGCAGCACTTTGCCGACGGCGAGCGCTTCATCTTCACCGTGGTGCAGTTTCGTGAGTTCACCGGGCTCGAGCAAGGGGTATCGTTTCGTAGCAGCCAGGCGCTGACGCTGGTGAGCGCGCTGCTGATCGTGGTGGCGCTGTTCTGGTTTCTCGAGCGCACGCGCACCGGCAAGTCGATGCGCGCCTACTCCGACAACGAGAACCTGGCGCTGCTCTCGGGCATCAACCCCGACCGCGTGGTGCTGATTACCTGGGTGCTGGCGGCGGCGCTGGCCACCGTGGCCGGGGTGCTGTATGGGCTCGACAAGGGCTTTAGGCCCTTCACCTACTTCCAGCTGCTGTTGCCCATTTTTGCTGCCGCCATCGTCGGCGGCTTAGGCAGCCCGCTGGGGGCGATTGCGGGGGGTTTCATCGTCGCCTTCTCCGAGGTCTTGCTGACCTACGCCTGGCGGCGCGTGTTTGAGTACCTAGGCCCCGAAGGCTGGGCCCCCGAAGGGCTGATGCAGCTGCTCTCGACCGACTACAAGTTTGCGGTCTCGTTCGTCATTTTGGTGCTGGTGCTGCTGATACGGCCCACCGGCCTGTTCGGAGGCAAATCGGTATGAACGCCTGGTTGAATCGCTACATCGGGGCGCCGGCGCTGTTTGGCCTCATGGGCTTGGCGCTGGTGCTGGTGGGGGTGTTGCAGAGCTGGTCGCTGGCGCTGACCATCGCCATCTACTGCGTCATCGGCGCCATCATGGCGCTGGGCCTGAACGTGCAGTGGGGCTACGCCGGCCTGTTCAACGTCGGGCTGATGGGCTTTGCGGCGCTGGGCGGCATCGCCGCCGTACTGGTCTCGATGCCGCCGACCACCGAGGCCTGGCAGGCCGGGGGCTCGGGCATCATCACCTCGGTGCTGCTGTCGCTGGCCACGCTGGCCGTCGCACTGCTGGTCTACAAGCGCATGCGCCGCGGCCGGGCCCGCATGTGGACCATGGTGGTGATTCTGCTCGGCGGCTACCTCGTCACGCGCCAGTTCTTCGACCCGGCAGTCGAGCTGATCGAGGCCGTCAACCCGGCCGCCACCGGCTACCTGGGCGGGGCCGGCCTGCCGATCATGCTGTCGTGGGTCGTGGGCGGCTTGTTCGCGGCCGGCGCGGCCTGGCTGATCGGCAAGATCACGCTCGGGCTGCGCTCCGACTACCTGGCCATCGCCACGCTGGGCATCGCCGAGATCATCCTGTCGGTGCTGCGCTTCGAGGAATGGTTGACGCGTGGGGTCAACAACGTCAACGGCCTGCCGCGCCCGCTGCCGCAAGAGATCGACCTGCAGCAAACCGCCTGGGTGCAGGAGTGGGCGCTGCGCTTGGGCACCACGGTGCCCGATCTGGCCTCGATCACGGTCAAGCTCGGCTACCTCGGGCTGGCGCTGGGGGTGCTGCTGCTGTTCTGGCTGGCGCAGAGCGCAATCCACTCGCCCTGGGGCCGCATGATGCGCGCCATCCGCGACAACGAAACCGCCGCCGAGGCCATGGGTAAAGACGTGACCGGCCGCCACCTCCAGGTGTTCGTGCTCGGCTCAGCCATCATCGGCGTGGCCGGTGCCATGCTGGTGACCATCGACGGCCAGTTCACGCCCAACGCCTACAACCCGCTGCGCTTTACCTTCCTGATCTGGGTCATGGTGATCGTGGGCGGCTCGGGCAACAACCTCGGCGCCATTCTGGGCGGCTTCCTGATCTGGTTCTTCTGGGTGCAGGCCGAACCGATCGGGCTGTGGTTTATGGACGTGGTCACCGGCACGCTGCCGGCCGAAAGCTGGTTGCGCGCGCACCTGCTCGAGGGCGCGGCGCACATCCGGCTGATGGTGATGGGCATGATCTTGCTGCTGGTGCTGCGTTTCCGACCACATGGGCTGATACCGGAGCGCAGCGTGCGGCCGCATTCGCTGCGGCGCTAGCGCAGCTCCCGGGTGCGGGGAGCGCTCAGGGGGCCAGCAGCAGCTGCTCTACCCCCGACGGGTCGCGCACGGCGTGGGTGTGCACCTGCCAGACCGCGTGCACCAGCTCGGGCTGCAACACGCTGGCCGGTGCGCCGCTGCCCACCAAGCGGCCGTCTTGCAGCACCCAGCAGCAGTCGGCGTAGCGCAGCGCCAGATTCAGGTCGTGCAGCACCAGCAGCACGCCGGCGCCGCGCTGGCGGCTCCACTGGCGCAGTGTGTTCAGGCAAGCGTGCTGGTGCTGCAGGTCGAGCGCGGCGGTGGGTTCATCGAGCAGCAGCCAGTTCGAGCGCCCATCGGCGCTGGGGCACCAGACCTGGGCCAGCGTGCGCGCCAGTTGCACCCGGGCGCGTTCGCCACCGCTGAGCTCTCGGATGCTGCGTTGCGCCAGGTGCGCTACCGCGCAGTGCTCGAGCGCGGCGCGCACGATTTGCTCTTCGTCGGGCTGCGGCTGCAAGCGGTGCGGGTAGCGCCCGAGCTCGACCACCTCCTGCGCCGTGAAGTCAAAGGCCGGCACCAGTTCCTGCGGCAAAAAAGCGCGCCGGCGCGCCAGCGCGGCGGCGTTGCGGCGGTGCAGCGCCTCGCCGTCAAGCCAGATCTGGCCCGTCTGCGGGCTGCGCAAACCCCCGAGTACGTGCAGCAGGGTCGATTTGCCGGCGCCGTTGGGGCCGAGCAAGACCCCGACCTGGCCCGCAGCGAGTTGCAGATCGATGCCGTCGAGCAGGGTGCGGCCGTGTTGCTGTACCGTGATGGCTTGGGCCAGCAGGCCGCTGTGCTGTGCTGCGCTTGAGCTGGGCAGGAGGGCGCTGGCGGGCAGGCGGGCGTTCATGGGTGCGGGAGCTTTCAGAGTGTGCGCGCGTGCGCGCTGCGCAGCAGCAGCAAAAAGAACGGCACGCCCACCAGCGCGGTGATGATGCCCAGCGGCAGCTCGGCCGGCGCGATCATGGTGCGTGCCCAGGCGTCGGCCAGCAGCACCAGCACCGCCCCGAGCAGGGCCGAACCCGGCAATACCCAGCGGTGATCGGGACCGGCCAGCAGGCGCACGATGTGCGGCGCCACCAACCCGATGAAGCCGATGATGCCGGTGGTGGCGGTCACGGCCCCGACCACCAGCGCGGTCAACAAAATGCAAGCGAGCTTCAGGCGTTCCACCGGCACCCCGAGCATCACTGCCTGCGCCTCGCCCAGCGCCAGCGCGTTGAGCGGACGCGCCAAGCGCTGTGCCAGCGCCACCGTGGCCAGCGCAATCAGGCCCACCACCAGCACCGCCTCCCAGAGCGCTCCGCCCAGGCTGCCCAGCATCCAGAACTGCAAATTGCGCAACTGTTCGTCGGTGGCCAGATAGCTCAGCAGGCCGATGCCGGCCCCGGCCAGCGCGTTGATGGCAATGCCGGCCAGCAGCATGATCCCGACCCGGGTGCCGCCATCGCCCAGCGACAGCGTGTAGATCAGCGCCGTGACCACCAGCCCGCCAAAAAAGGCCATCAGCATCAGCGGCCAGGTGCCCAGCGCCAGCGGCACCTCGGGCCACCACAGGCTGCCGAGCACGATGGCAAAAGCCGCCGCCAGCGCCGCGCCGCTGCTGACGCCGATCAGGCCCGGGTCGGCCAGCGGGTTGCGAAACAAGCCCTGCATCAGGGCCCCGGCCACGCCCAAGCCAGCCCCGGCGGCCACGGCCAGCACCAGGCGCGGCAGACGGATATTGAAAAACACCAGTTCGGCCGCGCTGCGCTCGGCACCGGGCCACCAGTACGTGGTGAACGCTGCCGCCAGCACGGCCGGCAGTTCGCGCAGCGGCAGGCCAAAGGCCCCTTGGCCGCTGGACCAGATCAGGCTGGCCAACAGGGCCACGCCCAGCCCCAGCAGCACCCAAGAGCCACGGCGTGGGCCGGGCAGCAGCCCAGCCAATCCAGCCAGCCCGGCGCGCTTCATGACCAGCGTATTCATGCCGCGACCAGACCGCGGTGCAGGGCCTCGAGCACCTGCGCCAGCCGGGGCCCAAAGCCCAGCAGCGCCAGCGCGTCTTGGTGCCACAGCGCGGCACCGCTGTGGCGGCGCTGCCAGGCGGGCGTGAGTGCCAGTTCGGGGCGCCGCCAAAAGCCCTCGGCACCGCCCACCGCCTGCAAGCTCTGGGTGGTGGTGACGATCACGTCTGGGGCGGCGGCGGCCATGGATTCCGCCGTCAGGGGCCTGAAGCCATTGAAGCCCGCGACCACGTTGCGTGCCCCGGCCAGCGTCAGCATGGCGTGGGCGGCGGTTTGGCCCCCGGCCACAAGCGGGCTGCCGCCGTGCGCCATGATGAACAGCGCCCGCGGCGTCGGGCCGCGGTAGGCTTGCACTTGGGCGCGCACGCGGGTCCACTCCTGTTCGAGCCGGCGCAGCAAGTCTTGCGCCGCTGCGCTGCGCCCGGTGGCGCGGCCGGCGGCTTGCACGGTGCGCCGCACATCGTCCCACTCGTGGCGGCGCTCGACCAGCTCGACTTGCACCCGGGCCGAGCGCAGTTGCTGCAGCACCAACGGCGGACCCGAGCCGGCCAGCGCCAGCACCACATCGGGGCGCAAGGCCAGCAGCCCTTCGGCCGAGAGCTGGCGCATGTAGCCGACCTTGGGCGTGGCTTGCGCCGCCACCGGGTACAGGCTGGTGGTGTCGGTGCCCACCAGTTGCGCCTCGGCCCCGAGCGCAAACACGGCCTCGGTCAGGCTGCCGCCGACCGTGATCAGGCGTGGGCTGCGCGCGCTGGCCGCCGCCGCGCCCGTGGCCAGCGCCACCAAGGCCAGAGTGCAGGCACGCCGCGTCAGGGCCGGGGCGGCTGCTGCATCAACCGCAGCAGCCGTTGCCCTCAGGTGCACTGTCTGGCTCATGCCGATGCGCCTTCTTCAGCCCCCGACAGGTGCGCCAGCAAATGGCGCCACTCGGTCAGCTCGGGCTTGCCGGGCTTGCGTGCGCCAAAAAACAAGGCCATCAGATCGCCGTGCGCATCGAACACCTCGAGCGAGCTGATGGTGCCGTCGCTGCTGGGCTTTTCCACCACCCAGACATCGCCGATGTGGTCTTCGCGCAGGTGCAGGTTGAAGCCGGGGTCGAGCACGTTGAGCCACACCTGGCCGCGCATTTCCAGCGGCTCGACGCGCTTGATGGGCCCGCTGTGGATCTGGATGCAGCCGCTGCTGCCCACGAAAGCCATGATCGGGGTGTCGTCAAAGGCGGCCTCCATCAGCATCTGGCGCACCGAGCCGTGCGCGACGCGGCGCGTGAAGCGGCCCTCGACCAGGCGCAAGCCGTGCTGGCGTTCCACGCCAAACTCGCGCAATATCGGAAAGAACTGGTGCACGTCGCTCATCTCGGCCCAGGCTTGGGCAAAGGCGGCGGCGTCAACGGCAGGCTCGGCCCCCTTGGGCTCGGCCGCAACGGGTGGCTCGAACACCGGCGCCGCCGCCTGCGGGTCTTGCCACTGCGCCAGCACCGCCTGCCAGGCGGCGCGGTCGCTGCCTTCGCGCAAGAAAATCTTGTGCACCGCCACGCCGTGCCGGTCGAAGAATTGCAGGCTGCTGCTGGCCGGTTTGTCGGCGTCTGGGTGCAGCTCGGTCACCGCCATGCCGGCGTGCCACTGCTTGAAAAACACCCGCAAGTCGATCTCTTTGCCCAGCGCCAACCCGACCTGGTTTTGCGCCGAGAGCTTTTCATAGACCCCGGTTTTTTCGTGCACCACGCTGCGGTTGCGCGTCAGCGCCAGCAGCGGGCCGCAGGGCTGCAGCGATTTGAGCAGTTCCAGCCAGTCGGGGCGCAGCGCCACAGTGCGCGTGGCTTGCTCATGGGTTCCGAGGTGCGCGGCCAGCGCAGCGCCTTCGGACAGGCCGATGTGTTCGGCGGCGTCGCGGGCGCGCAGGCCTTGGGTGCGTGCCGCTTGGTAGGCTTGGCGGATGTCGGTGGTGTTCATGTGGTGGCTCCGATTAAAAACTGCTGACCAGTGACAAAGAAAGGCTGCGCCCCGGCGAACTGAAGGCATCGAGCACCGCCGAATTTCCAGCCAAGCCCTGCACGTTGCTCCACTGCCAGTATTTTTCGTCGCTCAGGTTTTGCAGGGCCGCGCTCAGGCGCATGCTGCGGTTGATCTGCCAGCTGGCGCTCAGATCCAGCGTGGTCCAGCTCGGGGGGGCAAACTGCTGCGCAATGCTGCTGCGGTCGATGTCACTCGGTTCTTTGGCGCTGGTGTGGGTGATGCGCGCGCCCAGCGTCCACTGCTGCAGCCGGTGTTCCAGCCCCAGCACCAGCCGCTCGGGGTTGACCGAGTTCAGCGGCTGGTTGCGCACCGTGTCGCGGCCTTCGGTCTGGCCATAGCTGGCGCGCAGTGTGGTGGCTGGGTTCAGGGCCCAGCGGCCTTCGAGTTCAAAACCACTCAGGCGCACCCGGCCGCGGTTGACCGACTGGAACGTGCTTGGACTGGCCAAGGTTCCGGCTCCGCCCACGAACACGCCGTCTTCGATGAAATCGCGGTAACGACCGGTAAAGGCCGTGGCCAGCCACTGCAACGTGCCGTGCTGGCCCCGCGCACCGAGCTCGAAGGTGCGGCTCTTCTCTGGCCGCAGGTTGGGGTTTGGGATCGTGCGGTAGGGTGCAACCCCTACCAGATTTTCAAAGAAGTTGTTGATCTGCAGCGGGCCGGGTGCACGGAAACCCGCTGCCAGATTGCTGAAAATCTGCCAGTTTGCTTCTGGCCTAAAAATCAGGCCCAGCTTGGGCGAGAGCGCATCGCCGGAAAGGTCGGCCAGTGCGCGCCGGAACAGGGGGCTTTCCTGCGCGTCGATGTCGAAGCGGTCGTAGCGCAGCGCCGGGATGATGCTCCAGCGTTCGCTGATGAACTCGCTTTGCACGAACAGCGCCTGCGTGGTTTCGCGGGTGGTCGGGAAGCGCTGCAAGGGGAAGGTGTCGCCCGCCGGTGGCGCCACGCCGGTGCTCAGGTTTTCCATGTCGGTGCGCGTGAGCTCAACGCCAAAAACCAGCTGCTGCGCCCAGCCGTGGCCCAGATCGCGGCGACGCTCGGCCTGCAGCGAGGCCTGCCAGATGTCCTCCCAGTAGCTGACGTCGCGCACGCGGAACAGGGCTGGGTTGGGCGGGGTGGTGCTGGGATTGCGGTGCTCGATCGCCACTTCGCGTTTTTCGGATTCTTGCAAGCCGACGTGGGCGCGCAGGCTGTCGGCCCAAGCGGCGCGCAGCGGGAATTGGCCGTCCCAGCTCAGGCGCGTGCGGCTCGAATCCATTTCGCCTTTCAAGTCGCGCGTGGCCCCGGCTGCGGCCGGGTTGACGTGGCGCGCGCTCAGGGCATCGATGTCGGTGGATTTGTCTATATGCTCGGCGGTGAAGGTGTGGCGCTGGCCGGCACCGGGCGTAAACACCAGCTTGCCCAGCAGGGCTTGGTTGCGGTCGCGTTGCGGGTTGGGCGCGGTGCGGGTGGTGTTGGCGGCTTGGTTGGTGCCTTGGTTGTCGAGTGCACCGGCGCGCCCGGTTTGCACGCTGCCCAGCCACTGCCACTGTGGGCTGGCCAGGCCGGCCAGCGTCAGGCCAATGCCGCTGCTGTCGTCCTCGGTGTCGGCGCGCAGCATCAGGCGGCCACCCAGGGTTTGGCCGGGTTTCAGCAGGCCCTCGGGGCGCAGCGTGAACATCGCCACCATGCCCCCCATGCCGTCGGAGCCGTAGAGCGCCGAGGTGGCGCCGCGCACCACTTCGACGCGCTCGATCAGCCCCATGTCGAAATAATCGCGGCCAAAGGCGGCCGACCCCAGCACGCCGGCGACGAGTTCGCGCGGCATGCGCACGCCATCGACGGTGAGCAGCACCCGGTTGCCCTGTATGCCGCGGATATTGAAGCCGGCGTTGCCATCGCGCCCGGTCGCGCCCAGCACGGCGCCGAAGCGCTGCGGTGCCCGGCGCACCTCGACGTTTGGCAGGTCACGCACCAGTTCGCGGATGTCTTGCGCTTGGGTGGGGTCGAGCGCGGCACCTTGGAGCACGTCGATGCGCTGCGGCACATCGCCCAGCTCGCGCTCGGCGCGCGCGCCGGTGACCACCACGGCATCCAGTTTGGCAGTCGATGTGCCGCCGCCAGTGGTGGCTGCGGCTGCTGCGCCGCTACTGGTGGTGGGGCCGGTAGCGCCGGTGCGTGCGCTGGGCGTGCTTTGCGCCCAAACCAAGCCGCTGCCCAGCAGGCAGGCCAGCGCGATGGGGTGCAGCAAAAATGAAGAGGGGGTTAGGGCAAGTATTTTCACGAGTCGGTCCAGTGGCAAGTGCAAGAAAGGAAACACTGGCTGGCTCGTGGCACCGCAGGCGGTGACTGGCTGGCTGGGGGAGGAAAAATAAAGCGGTACAGGTTTATGGATTGCGTGAGGAGTCAGGAAGTTGGGTGCGCCAGATCAATGGCTTTCGGCCAAGCGCCCCAGCCACGTAGCAGCCGTAGGGTCAAGGTCCTTCATTTGGTCAGGATGAGTTTGTTTTGCCCCGTCAGGCTGAGGCGATAGACCTGCCCGGCGTGCTCGATCAACAGCGTGCGCTGGCCGGCGCTGAGCTGGTTAAACGCGTACGTGCGCGCACTCGGGCTGGGCAAGGGGGTGGCCCTGTGCGTGGCAGGGTGGGCGTGGGCAGGCGATTGCATGCATCGATTATAAACATCAATGCGAACGATTCGCAAGTGCGTTTGATCTGGAGTGACGCATTTGATCTGCATCAAGCCGCATTGTCGCGCCGGTGCAACACCGGCGCGCGATCCGGGGGTTCAGCCTCTCGGCCTCGTGGCCCCTCAGACCACCTGACCGAGCTGGAAGATCGGCAGGTACATAGACACCACAATGCCGCCGATGATGATGCCCAGCACCACGATGATGATCGGCTCCATCAGGCTCGACAGGCCGGCCACCATGTCGTCGACCTCTTGCTCGTAAAAGTCGGCCGCCTTGCCCAGCATGTGGTCGAGCGAGCCCGATTCCTCGCCGATGGCGGTCATTTGCAGCACCATCGAGGGGAAGATGCGGGCGTTGTTCATGGCCATGGTCAGGCTGGTGCCGGTGGCCACTTCGCGCTGGATTTGCGTGGTGGCGTCGGCATACAGGCTGTTGCCCGAGGCCCCACCGACCGAGTCCAGCGCCTCTACCAGCGGCACCCCGGCGGCAAACATGGTGGACATGGTGCGGGTCCAGCGCGCCACGGTGGATTTTTCCACCAGCGTACCGAACACGGGCAGTTTGAGCAGCACCCGATCCATGACGCGCTGCACCTTGAGGTTGCGCTTCCAAGCCTGCATAAAAAAATACAAGCCGCCGCCCAGTGCGCCAAACACAATCCACCAGTAAGCCACGAAAAACTCGCTGATGGCGATCACCAGCAGGGTGGGGGCCGGCAGATCGGCGCCAAAAGAGTCAAACACCTCTTCGAAAGCCGGAATGACGAAGATCATGATCACCACCACGACCACAAAGGCGACCACGATCACGGCCGTCGGGTACATCAGGGCCGACTTGACCTTGCTTTTGATGGCCTCGGTTTTTTCCATGTAAGTGGCGAGTCGGTCCAGCAGCTCTTCGAGGATGCCGGCGGCTTCACCCGCTTCCACCAGGTTGCAATACAGGGCGTTGAAGTACAGCGGGTGTTTGCGAAAGGCGGCGCTGAGCGAGGTGCCGGTTTCGACGTCGGTGCGCACTTGGTTGAGCAGTTTGTTCACGCTCGGGTTGGGGTTGCCGCGCCCGACGATGTCAAAGGACTGCAGCAGTGGCACCCCGGCTTTCATCATGGTGGCCAGTTGGCGCGTAAAAATGGCGATGTCTTTGGGCTTGATGCGTCTGGCCGAAGCGGTTTTGCGTTTTTTGACCTTTTGCACCATCACGCCTTGGCGGCGCAGCGTGGCCTGCACCTGGTTTTCACCGGCGGCGCGCACTTCGCCGCGCACGGGTTTGCCGTTGCGGTCTTTGCCTTCCCACTCGAATACGTATTCTTTGATATCTTTGGTGGTCGCCGTCGCCATGATTCCCTCTTTCAGTTTTGCATCAGGCCCACACGCCTGTGTGGTCAATCGTTGGTGCAGCCCAGCACTTCCTCGAGGGAAGTCAGGCCCAGTTTAACCTTGCGCAGCCCCGATTCGCGTAAAGTGCGAACACCTTCGGTGCGCGCTTGGGCCAGAATCTCGAGCGCGCTGCCGCCGCGCAGGATGATGTGCTGCATCGCCTCGCTGATCGGCATGACCTGATAGATGCCCACCCGCCCCTTGTAGCCGTTGTAGCAGGCCTTGCAACCCACCGGGCGCCACGGTTTCCAGCTGCCGTCGAGCTCCTCGGGCTTGAACCCGGCATCGAGCAGCGCCTTGTCGGGCAAGTCATCAAAGGGCTGCTTGCATTGCGTGCACAGGCGCCGCGCCAGCCGCTGCGCCGTGACCAAGTTCACGCTGGAGGCGATATTGAACGGCAGCACGCCCATATTCTGCAAGCGCGAGAGGGTGCCGGGGGCGTCTTTGGTGTGCAGGGTCGAGAGCACCAGGTGACCGGTCTGGGCGGCCTTGATGGCGATGTCGGCGGTCTCGAGATCGCGGATTTCGCCCACCATGATGATGTCGGGGTCTTGGCGCAAAAAAGACTTGAGCGCGGCGGCGAAGGTCAAGCCCGCCTTTTCGTTGACATTGACCTGATTCACCCCGGGCAGGTTGATCTCCGACGGGTCTTCGGCGGTCGAGATGTTGACCCCGGGCTGGTTCAAGATGTTGAGGCAGCTGTAGAGCGACACCGTTTTGCCCGAACCCGTAGGGCCGGTCACCAGCACCATGCCGTAGGGGCGGCTGATGGCCTCCAGCAACAGGGCCTTTTCGTCCGGTTCGTAGCCCAGCGCGTCGATGCCCATTTGGGCGCTGCTCGGGTCCAGGATGCGGATCACGATTTTTTCACCAAACAGCGTGGGCAAGGTGCTGACGCGAAAATCGATCGATTTGTCGGGCCCGACCTTGAGCTTCATGCGCCCGTCTTGCGGCACGCGTTTTTCGGCGATGTCGAGCTTTGAGATGACTTTGATGCGCGAAGCCAGCTTTTCTTTCAAAGCCACCGGCGGAGAGGCGATTTCGCGCAGCTCGCCGTCGATGCGAAAGCGCACCCGGTAAAAATGCTCGTAGGGCTCGAAATGCAGGTCGGAGGCCCGCATCGTGTAGGCATCGAGCAGCATTTTGTGCAAAAACCGCACCACGGGTGCGTCTTCCACTTCGGCCGACACCTTCTCGGAACTCTCGGCGGCGGCCAGTTCAATGGCTTCGGTGTCGAACTCAAATTCGCCGCCCACGATGTGCTCGATCGCTTCGCTGGTGCTGGCGCTGGTGCTGTCGGTCAATTTGGTGAGTTTGTCCAGCTCGGCGATCACCCAGTCCACCGTGAGCTGGGTGGTGAACTTGATCTTTTCGGCCACATCGGAGTGGGTGGGGTCGGCGGTGGCCACCGTGATGCGGTTGCCACGACGGCTGAGCACCACGATGCGGAACTGCTTGGACATCTTGGGGTCGAGCAAGCCTTTGGGCAGGCGTTGCACGTCGATGGCGTCGAGATCGATCAAGGGCGCAGCAAAGGTGCGCGACATGGTGTGCGCCAGTTCGCGCGCGCTCAAGGCGCCGCTGCCCACCAGTTCGGCGATGAAGCTGCTTTTGTGCGCTTGGGCTTTGGCGTACAGCCCTTCAGCGCTTTGTTGGCTCAGGGTACCGGCCGCCACCAGCGCCCGCGCCAAGCCCGGCAGGGCCATGCTGGAGATGGGGGCTTCGCTATCGATCATGGCAGTGGCTGGCTGGCGTGGGCGTCAAGGCAGGCGCGGCTGGGCCGTGGCCAAGCCGCTCGCATGAGGCCAGTTCGTGTATATTCGCGCCTGCTTTAACCTTGATGCGCGCACTTCGACGCATTTGGGTACTGTTTTAGGAGCTGACATGGATTTGCGCAAACTCAAGACCCTGATCGACCTCGTCTCGGAGTCAAATGTATCAGAACTCGAGATCACCGAGGCCGAGGGCAAGGTGCGCATCGTCAAAAGCCCGCCGGTGGCCGCACCGCTGATGCAAGCGCCCACCGCCGTGGCCATGCCGCCGGCGTCCCAGAGCGCCGCCGCACAGGTTGCCGCCGGTGTCGCGCAGCCGGCGCCGGCTGCAGCGCCCGATGCGCCCGCAGCGCCCAAGGGGCAGGTGCTCAAATCGCCCATGGTCGGCACCTTTTACCGCGCCGCCAGCCCGGGGGCCAAGCCCTTTGTCGAGCTCGGGCAGGTGGTCAAGGTGGGCGATCCGGTGTGCATCGTGGAAGCCATGAAAATCCTCAATGAAATCGAAGCCGAGCACGCCGGCACGGTGACGCAGATTTTGGCCGAAAACGGCCAAGCGGTCGAATACGGGCAACCCCTGTTCGTGCTCGAGTGAGGGCGCAGCAGCCATGTTCAAAAAAATCCTGATCGCCAACCGCGGCGAGATCGCCTTGCGCGTGCAGCGCGCCTGCCGCGAACTGGGCATCAAGGCGGTGATGGTCTATTCCGAGGCCGACCGCGAAGCCAAATACGTCAAGCTCGCCGACGAGGCGGTGTGCATCGGCCCGCCGCCTTCGGCGCAAAGCTACCTGAACATGCCGGCCATCATTTCGGCGGCCGAAGTCACCGACGCCGAAGCCATCCACCCCGGCTACGGTTTTTTGAGTGAAAACGCCGACTTTGCCGAGCGCGTGGAAAAAAGCGGCTTCGTGTTCATCGGCCCCACGCCCGAGGCGATCCGCACCATGGGCGACAAGGTGGCGGCCAAGCAGGCCATGATCCGCGCCGGTGTGCCCTGCGTGCCCGGCTCCGAAGGCGCCTTACCCGACGATGCGGCCGAGGTCAAGCGCATCGCGCGCACCATCGGCTACCCGGTGATCGTCAAAGCCGCGGGCGGCGGCGGTGGCCGCGGCATGCGCGTGGTGCACACCGAAGCGGCGCTGCTGCACGCGGTGCAAACCACCAAAGCCGAGGCCGGGGCCGCCTTTGGCAACCCCGAGGTCTATCTAGAAAAGTTTTTGCAAAACCCGCGCCACATCGAAATCCAGATCCTGGCCGACAACTTTCGCAACGCCGTCTATCTCTACGAGCGCGACTGCTCGATGCAGCGGCGGCACCAAAAGGTGATCGAGGAAGCCCCGGCGCCGGGCATCGCGCGGCGCCTGATCGACCGCATCGGCGACCGCTGCGCCGCCGCTTGCAAAAAAATCGGTTACCGGGGCGCCGGCACCTTCGAGTTTTTGTACGAGAACGGCGAGTTCTACTTCATCGAAATGAACACCCGGGTGCAGGTCGAACACCCGGTGACCGAGGCCGTGACCGGCATCGACATCGTGCGCCAGCAGATCGCCATCGCTGCCGGCGAAAAACTGCCCTTCACGCAGCGCCAGATCGAGCTGCGCGGCCACGCCATCGAGTGCCGCATCAACGCCGAAGACCCCTACAAGTTCACCCCCTCGCCCGGGCGCATCAGCGCTTGGCACGCGCCCGGCGGGCCGGGGGTGCGGGTCGATTCGCACATCTACACCCACTACCTGGTGCCGCCGAACTACGATTCGATGATCGGCAAGCTCATCACCCACGGCGACACACGCGAGCAGGCGCTGGCGCGCATGCGCTCGGCCCTGTCCGAGACCGTGATCGAGGGCATCAAGACCAACATCGCCCTGCACCGCGAGATCTTGGTGGACGCCAACTTCGAGGCCGGCGGCACCAACATCCACTACCTCGAAGCCTGGTTGGCGCAGCGTGAGCGCTGAACCACTGGCCGGGGCCGAGCACCAAGGCGGGGCCGAGCCCGGAGGCACACAGGGCGCGCTGCACGAGCTGCTGCTGCTGGCCCCCGAGAGCCAAGTCGAGCCCTTGAGCGAGGCGCTGGAGGCGCTCGACGCCCTGAGCGTGTCGGTCGAAGACGCCGACGCCGACACGGACGCCGAGCGCGGTCTGTTTGGCGAGCCGGGCCTGCCTGCGCCCAAGGCGGGCTGGGCGCGCTCGCGCCTGACGGCGCTGTTTGCCAGCGCAGCGGCGGCGCACGAAGCGCAGCAGCTGCTGCAAGCGCAAGATTTTTTCGCCGGTTGCGAGGTCTGCGCGCTGCGGCCGGTGGCCGACACCGATTGGGTGCGCCTGACGCAGACGCAATTCGAACCGGTGCCGATCACGCCCACTTTTTGGATCGTGCCAAGTTGGCACGAGGTGCCGCCTGCGGCGCAGCAGGTGATCCGGCTCGACCCCGGGCAGGCCTTTGGCACCGGCACCCACCCCACCACCCGCATGTGCCTGCGCTGGCTGGCGCAGCAGCCGCTGGCGGGCCGCAGCGTGCTCGATTACGGCTGCGGCTCGGGCATTTTGGCGATTGCAGCGGCCAAGTTTGCGGCGCAGCGCATCGAGGCCATCGATATCGACCCGGTGGCGGTGCAAACGGCGCAGCGCAACGCCTTGCACAACGGCGTGCAACTGCAAACCGGGCTGCCCGACCTGGCCTGTGGCACCTACGACGTGGTGCTGGCCAACATTCTGGCCACGCCGCTCAAGCTGCTGGCGCCGCTGCTGTGTGAGCGCGTGGGCCCAGGGGGGCAGTTGGTGTTGTCGGGTATTTTGCAGCGCCAAGCCAGCGAGTTGCAGGCCGCCTACGGGCCGTGGTTGACATTGCAGGTGAACGACGCCGAAGACGGCTGGATTTTGATGACGGCGCGCGCGCCTTGAGGCGCCGCACTGCAATAATTGAAGCATGAGCTTCATCACCCGTTGTCCGGCCTGTGCCACCGCCTTCAAGGTGGTGCCCGACCAGCTCAAGATTTCCGATGGCTGGGTGCGCTGCGGCCAGTGCCAGCAGGTGTTCAATGCCACGCTCGATTTGCAGCCGTGGTCGTCTGGGACGGAGCCGACCACGCCCCAGCCGCCCCAACCCAACCAACTTAGCCAACCGAGCCAACCGAGTCCACAGCCCGCAGCGCAGACGCGCGAGCCCATGCCCGAGTCTCGCCCTGAGCCCGCGTGGGAGCCTGAGTCCGTTGTGCCGTCCGCTGCGTCCGCGCAGACCGAACCGCAGGAGCCGCAAGAGCCGCAAGGGTTGCAGCCAGAGACGCAGGCACAGCCAGAGGTGCAAGGCACCACGGCCACGCACCCGCACCCGGACGCTGCCGCGCCGGCACCACTGCCGCAGTCGCTACCCGATGCGCCCCAGCCCACCGACGCGCAACAGTGGCCAGCAACCGCTGCACGCCCAGAGCCCCACGTGCACAGCGCCCCGGCGCCGTCCTTCGTGCGCAAGGCGCAGCGTCAGGCGCTGTGGCGGCGGCCGGTGGTGCGCCTGTTGCTGGGGGTCACGGTGGCCGCGCTGGCGCTGTTGCTGGGCCTGCAAGCCGCCACCCAGTGGCGAGCCCCGCTGGCGCGCGCCGTGCCGGCCACGCAGCCGGTGCTCGAGGCCCTGTGCCAGACCTTGGATTGCCAGCAGGCCTTGCCCACCAGCCCCACCGATGTGGTGATCGGCAGCTCGGTGCTGCTGCGCCTGGGTCCCGGTGTGTACGGTTTTCAGGTGGTGCTGCGCAACCAGTCGGCGCTGGAAGTGCCGAGCCCGGCGATCGAGCTCACCCTCACCGACGTCCACGATCAGGTGCTGGTGCGCCGGGTGCTGCTGCCGCACGAATGGCCGCGCCCAACCCCCACCCTGCCGGCCGGGGCGGAGTGGTCGTTGCAATTCGAGCTCGCCTTTGACGGCATCGAAGGGCGCGTCATGACGGGCTACCGCGCCATTTTGTTTTACCCCTGATTGATTTCAACTGCCACCCACCACCTGCCTCAACCCCTGCACTCCCCACTTCCACCATGACCATTCTGATTTGCGGCTCGCTGGCCTTTGACACCATCATGACTTTCGAGGGCCGCTTCGCCGAGCAGATCTTGCCCGAGCAGCTGCACATCCTCAACGTCTCCTTTCTGGTGCCGGCGCTGCGGCGCGAGTACGGCGGCTGTGCCGGCAACATCGCCTATGGCTTGCGCCAACTGGGCGTGCAGGCGCGCCCGGTGGCGGCGCTGGGCAACGACGGGCAAGACTACCTCGAGCGCATGCAGGAGCTGGGCATCGACACCGGGGCGGTGCAATGGGTGAGCCAGCACTACACCGCGCAGGCCATGATCATGACCGACCGCGACAACAACCAGATCACCGCCTTTCACCCCGGCGCCATGGCGCTGGCGCACCAGAACCCGATCGTGGCCGCACCCGAGGCGCGCATCGCCATCGTCTCGCCCGATGGGCGCCAGGCCATGATCGAACACGCCGAGCAGTTGCACGCGCTCGGGGTGCCCTTTGTGTTTGACCCGGGCCAAGGGCTGCCGATGTTCGACGGCCCCGAGCTGCTGCGCTTCATCGAACTGGCCGACTGGGCCGCGCTCAACGACTACGAAGCGCGCATGTTGAGCGAGCGCACCGGCCTGGGTTACGCCGAGCTGTCGCAGCGGCTGCGCGGCCTCGTGATCACGCTGGCCGATCAGGGCTGCGACCTGTGGCAGCAGGGCCAGTGCAGCCGCGTGCCCGGGGTGCCCGCGCGCGCGGTGCTGGACCCGACCGGCTGCGGCGACGCACTGCGCGCCGGCTTGCTCTACGGCTTGGCGCAGGGCTGGGACTTGCGGCGCAGCGCCGAACTGGGCAACCGCATGGGTGCAGAAAAAATCGCCTCCCGGGGCGGCCAGAACTACCGCTTCAGCCTCTGAGAGGCTGAGCGCCACCCTCCCAGCCGATCAGCGCGGATTCAGGGTTTCTTGCCGGTGGGGAAGGGCCAAGCCGCCTTGGGGTTGGGTGCTGGCGGCTGAACCGGCACCGCGGCTTTGGGCGTCTTTGGCGCCTTTGTTGCCTTGGGCGCTTTTTCAACCTGGGGCCCGGTTGGCGCCGCCTTGGCCACTTTCTCCGCCTTCACTGCCTTGGCGGGTTTGGCGGCCGGCACCGCCTGATCGGTTGTTGCGGCAGGGGCCGGCGTTGCCGCTTTGACCGCCTTCTCCGCCTTTGCAGATTTGGCAGGCTTGTCGGACTTGGCTTTGGTTTTGGCGGCTGGGGCTGGAGCGGGTGCAGCGGGTGCAGCCGCCGGCTTGACGGCCGTTTTCTTGCTCACTGCGGCAGCCTTCGCCGGAGCGGCTTTGGCGGGCGCCGCAGCCGCTGCCGCGCTGGCTTTGGGCACGGTTTTGCGCGCTGGCCGCGGCGCGCTGGCCGTAGGGGTCGCAGGTGCCTCGGGTGCCGCGGCGGCGGTCTTTTTTGCAGGGGCCATTCTTTACTCCTCTTTGGTTTATTGCCGTTTGACTAGGGCGCTGCGCCTGCGGCGAACCGACGCAGCCAGCGGGCTAAAGCGGCGTCAATCCCACGACAGGGCGCCGCCCGTCTGGTACTCGATCACGCGCGTCTCGAAGAAATTGCGCTCCTTCTTCAAGTCTATCATTTCACTCATCCACGGGAAGGGGTTTTCTTCGTTGGGGTAGAGCGCATCGAGCCCGATCTGGGTCGCGCGCCGGTTCGCGATGTAGCGCAGGTAGCCCTTGAACATCGAGGCGTTGAGCCCGAGCACGCCGCGCGGCATGGTGTCTTCGGCGTAGCGGTATTCGAGTTCCACGGCCTGTTCGAACAGCGCCTTGATCTCGGCCTTGAAGGCCGGCGTCCAGAGGTGCGGGTTTTCCAGCTTGAGCTGGTTGATCAGGTCGATGCCAAAGTTGCAGTGCATCGATTCGTCGCGCAGGATGTACTGGTACTGCTCGGCAGCACCGGTCATCTTGTTCTGCCGCCCCATGGACAGGATCTGGGCGAAGCCGACGTAGAAAAACAGCCCCTCCATCAGGCAGGCAAAGACGATCAGGCTCTTGAGCAGCTTCTGATCTGCCTCGGGCGTGCCGGTGTGAAAGGCCGGGTCCATGATGGTGTCGATGTAGGGCAGCAGGAACTCGTCCTTGGCGCGGATCGACGGCACCTCGTGGTAGGCGTTGAAGATCTCGCCCTCGTCCAGCCCCAGGCTTTCGACGATGTACTGGTAGGCGTGGGTGTGGATGGCTTCCTCGAAAGCCTGGCGCAGCAAAAACTGGCGGCACTCGGGCGCGGTGATGTGGCGGTAGGTGCCGAGCACGATGTTGTTGGCGGCGAGCGAGTCGGCGGTGACAAAAAAGCCGAGGTTGCGCTTAATGATGCGGCGCTCGTCCTCGCTCAGGCCCTTGGGGTCTTTCCAGAGCGCGATGTCGCGGCTCATGTTGACCTCTTGCGGCATCCAGTGGTTGGCGCACGAGGCCAGGTACTTCTCCCAAGCCCATTTGTACTTGAAAGGCACCAGCTGGTTGACGTCGGTCTGGCCGTTGATGATGCGCTTGTCGGCGGCGTTGATGCGCTGGTGCGTGGGGCGCTCGCTTGGGGTGGCGGGCTGCGCGGCCACAGCAGCCGCCGCCGCATAAAGGCTGGCTTGGGCCGCTGCCAGCGCGGCAGGCTTGGTGGCGGTGGGCGGCAGCGGTTGCAGGGCCGGTTCGGGGTGATCGTCCCAGTTCAGCATGGGGTTTTCCTTTTTAGCAAATTATGAAGGGTTGAGCAAAAAAAGCAAGCGCCGCAGTGGCTTTTGTGCACCTCCGAGGCCGCTGTGTGGGGTCTGGGCATCGGCGGCTGCATGGGCGGCCTCATTGGCAGGCTTCGCAGCCCGGGTCGTCGAGGGCACAGAACTTCACGTCGGTGGCCGGGCCGGCCGCAGCCAAGGCGGCTAGGCTGCCCAGCTCGGAAGCTTGGCCGCTGCCGTGGGCGCCCGCAGCCTGCATCGACACCGCGTTCAGCTGGCCCACGCGGCCGGTCGATTTCTCGGCCTGGGTGGCGCTGGTGGTGCGCAGGTAGTAGGTGGTTTTGAGCCCGCGCAGCCACGCCAGTTTGTAGGTCTCGTCGAGCTTTTTGCCCGAAGCCCCGGCCATGTAGAGGTTCAGGCTTTGCGCTTGGTCGATCCACTTCTGGCGCCGTGCGGCGGCCTCCACCAGCCACGCCGGCTCCACTTCGAAGGCGGTGCGGTAGAGGTTTTTGAGTTCGGCCGGCACCCGGTCGATGGGCTGCAGCGAACCGTCGAAGTGTTTCAGGTCCAGCAGCATCACCTCGTCCCAGAGCCCATGGCGCTTGAGGTCGCGCACCAGGTAGCTGTTGACGATGGTGAACTCGCCCGAGAGGTTGCTCTTGACCGACAGGTTGCCAAAGCAGGGCTCGATCGAGGCATCGACGCCGACGATGTTGGAGATCGTGGCCGTGGGGGCGATGGCCACGCAGTTGGCGTTGCGCATGCCGTCTCGGGCGATTTTGGTGCGCAGCGCGTCCCAGTCCAGCGTCTGGCTGCGATCGACTTCGAGGTAGCCACCGCGCGCCTGCGCCAGCAGCTCGAGCGAGTCCAGCGGCAGCAAACCGCGCTGCCACAGCGAGCCTTGGTAGCTCGAATAGCGCCCGCGCTCGGCCGCCAAATCGCTGCTGGCCCAGTAGGCGTGGTAGCAGACGGCTTCCATGCTCTGGTCGGCAAAGGCCAGCGCCGCTGGACTGGCGTAGGGCGTGCGCATTTGGTAGAGCGCGTCTTGAAAGCCCATGATCCCAAGCCCCACCGGGCGGTGGCGCAGGTTGGAGTCGCGCGCTTTTTTCACCGCGTAGTAGTTGATGTCGATGACGTTGTCGAGCATGCGCATGGCGGTGGCCACGGTGCGGCGCAACTTGTCGTGGTCGAGCACCCGGGTACCCGAGCCATCGGCGGCGTCTTTGAGGTGTTGCGCCAAGTTGACCGAGCCGAGGTTGCAGACCGCGATTTCGCTGTCGCTGGTGTTGAGCGTGATTTCGGTGCACAGGTTGGACGAATGCACCACGCCCACATGCTGCTGCGGGCTGCGCAGGTTGCATGGGTCTTTGAAGGTGATCCAGGGGTGCCCGGTCTCGAACAGCATCGACAGCATCTTGCGCCACAGGTCGGTGGCGGGCAGCTTTTTGTAGGGCGTGATCTCGCCGCGCGCGGCTTTTTCCTCATAGGCCAGGAAGGCGCGCTCAAAGGCCGGGCCCACCAGCTCGTGCAGATCGGGCACGCTGTGGGGCGAAAACAGGCTCCAGTCGCCCTTTTCCAGCACCCGTTTCATGAACAGATCGGGTATCCAGTTGGCGGTGTTCATGTCGTGCGTGCGGCGCCGGTCGTCGCCGGTGTTTTTGCGCAGCTCCAGAAACTCCTCGATGTCTAGGTGCCAGGTCTCGAGGTAGGTGCAGACCGCCCCCTTGCGCTTGCCGCCTTGGTTCACGGCCACGGCGGTGTCGTTGACCACTTTCAAAAACGGCACCACCCCTTGCGATTCGCCATTGGTGCCCTTGATGTGGCTGCCCATGGCGCGCACACGCGTCCAGTCGTTGCCCAGCCCACCGGCAAACTTGGACAGCAGCGCGTTTTCCTTGATTGCATCAAAGATGCCCTCGAGATCGTCGGGCACCGTGCTCAGGTAGCAGCTCGACAGTTGCGAGCGCCGGGTGCCGCTGTTGAACAGCGTCGGCGTGCTGCTCATGAAGTCAAAGCGCGACAGCACCTCGTAGAACTCGATCGCCCGCGCCTCGCGCTCGATCTCACCCAGCGCCAGCCCCATGGCCACGCGCATGAAAAACACCTGCGGCAGCTCGATGCGGCGCTTGTGTTGGTGCAAAAAGTAGCGGTCGTACAGGGTTTGCAGGCCTAGGTAGTCAAACTGCAGGTCGCGTTCGGGCTTGAGCGCCGCCGCCAGCCGCGCCAGATCGAATTGCAGCAGATCGGGGTTGAGCAGCTCGGCCTGCACCCCTTGCCGGATGCAAGCCGGGAAGGCGTCGGGGTAGTGGCTGGCCAGCTCGGATTGCGTCAAATCCTGCCCCAGCACCTCGAGGGCGATGGTGTGCAGCAGCAGCCGCGCGGTGGCGTAGGTGTAGTCGGGGTCGGACTCGATGCGCGTGCGCGCCGCCAAAATGGTGGCTTTATAGACCTCGTCCAGCGGCACACCGTCGTAGAGGTTGCGCAGCGTTTCGGCCACGATCGGCTCGGGCCGCACCGCCTCGCCCAGCCCGGCGCAGGCGTTGGCCACCAGGGTGCGCAAGCGCTCCAAGTCGAGCGGCTGGCGCTGGCCGCCGATGCTGACGTTAAGCACCGGGGCCGCTGGCGCGGCGCTGGCTTGTTTGGCGGCACGCTCTTGGGCGCGGCGCTCGCGGTAGAGCACATAAGCCCGCGCCACTTCGTGGTGGCCACCGCGCATCAGCCCCAGCTCCACCTGGTCTTGCACGTCTTCGATGTGAAAGGTGCCGCCGGCCGGACGCGAACGCAGCAGCGCCCGCACCACGGCCTGGGTGAGCTGCTCCACGTCTTCGCGCACGCTGGCCGAGGCGGCGCCGTGGGCCCCGCGCACCGCCAAAAAGGCTTTCATCAGTGCCACCGCGATCTTGCTCGGCTCGAACGGCACCACGGAGCCGTTGCGGCGGATGATCTGGTAATGCGGCAGGCTGCTGCCTAGGGGTTCGCGGGCGGCCTCGGGGGCGGCGACATGGGGGCGCTCGATGGATGCAGCAAAAGGGGCAATGGACATGGGTGTTCCTTGTGGGTGCGCAATGGGTGCAGCCGTGCGGCTGGCTGTGCTTGGGTGCGTAGTGGCCACTACCTGTAGTGGTTTGCTGCCAAGCCAAACACTAGCGCTAGTGTAGCGGCGAAATTCGGGGATCGGTCACCCAAGCCCACAATCTTGTGGATTTTGGCGCCGCAGGCTAGGGAAAACACCGATTCCTTGGGCTGTGCCAAAATGGGCCACGGCCGCCCCAGCCACCGTGGCTGCGGCCCCTTTGAAACGGAGATTTGCGTATATGACCGATTGGCTCGACGCCGTGCGCTGGGACGCCCACGGGCTGGTGCCGGTGATTGCCCAAGAGGCCAGCAGCGGCGACGTGCTGATGCTGGCTTGGATGAACCGCGAGGCGCTGGCGCAAACGGCCGCCTTGGGGCGCGCCGTGTATTACAGCCGCTCGCGCGCCAAACTCTGGTACAAAGGCGAGGAATCGGGCCACGTGCAGCAGGTGCACGAAATCCGGCTCGACTGCGACGCCGACGTGCTGCTGCTCAAAGTCACCCAGCTCGGGCACGAGCCCGGCATCGCTTGCCACACCGGCCGCCACAGTTGTTTTTATCTGCGCTGGCAAGCGGCTGAGCCACCAGAGCCCGCGGGGCCGGGC
>Ga0209105_100161_pt1 | contig 23504 bp, 18 predicted proteins | sample SedPBSmetaG_FD_184158 | JGI IMG/M metagenome (GOLD analysis project Ga0209105, IMG submission 184158) | Freshwater sediment bacterial and archeal communities from Indian Creek, Illinois, USA to study Microbial Dark Matter (Phase II) -... | ecosystem: Environmental > Aquatic > Freshwater > Creek >...
AAGGTGGTGGTGGGTTTTTCGAGCGCCATTTCTTTGCCCGCTGCAGGGCCGCTTAGCACGCGCAAGCGCGCCCGCTGGGCTGGTGCGGGCGCCGCCACCAAAACCGCCTCATAGGTCGCAGCCGCAGCCGCCATAGAACCAAGCTTAGGTGGCACCCCAGCCAAGTCCTCAGACACCAAGCGCATTTGGCAGCGGCCGATTTCGATCAGGTCTTCGGGCCCCAAGCGCACGCTGTCGATGGCGTGGCCATTGACGTAGGTGCCGTTGGTGCTGTGCAGGTCGATCAGTTCGACGCCGTCGGGGTGCAGAACGAACACCGCGTGCTCGCCGCTCACGGCGAGGCTATCGACGACGATGTCGTTGTAGGGGCGGCGGCCCAGGGTGGTGCGGGGCTGCTCGAGCCGCACCAGCAAGGGCGCAGCGCCATCGAGGCGGATGCTCAGGGTGGGCATGGTGGGGTTGCGTCTGGCATTTCAACCCCCCATGCTACGCCAACCCAGCCTCTCAGAGCAGGCGCTTGAGCAGGCGCGCCATTTCGGAGGGGTTGCGCGTGATGGTGAAGCCGCATTCTTCCATGATCGCCAGCTTGGCGTCGGCGGTGTCGGCGCCACCCGCGATCAGCGCGCCGGCGTGGCCCATGCGCTTGCCTGCGGGCGCGGTGACGCCGGCGATAAAGCCCACCACCGGCTTTTTCATGTGCTGCTTGCACCACAGCGCCGCCTCGGCCTCATCGGGGCCGCCGATTTCGCCGATCATGATCACGGCGTCGGTGTCGGGGTCCTCGTTAAAGAGGCGCATGACGTCGATGTGCTTGAGGCCGTTGATCGGGTCGCCGCCGATGCCCACGGCGCTGCTCTGGCCCAGGCCGATTTCGGTCAGCTGCGCCACCGCTTCGTAGGTCAGGGTGCCCGAACGGCTGACGACGCCGATGCGCCCCTTGCGGTGGATGTGACCGGGCATGATGCCGATCTTGATTTCGTCGGGCGTGATCAGGCCTGGGCAGTTGGGGCCCAGCAGCAGCGTTTCTTTGCCGCCGGCGGCCACTTTGGCCTTCATTTTGTTGCGCACCATCAGCATGTCGCGCACCGGAATGCCTTCGGTGATGCAGATCGCCAGATCGAGGTCGGCCTCGACCGCTTCCCAGATGGCGTCGGCCGCGCCGGCGGGCGGCACGTAGATCACCGACACGGTGGCGCCGGTTTGGGCGGCGGCCTCTTTGACGCTGGCGTAGATCGGGATGTCAAAAATGCGCTCGCCGGCCTTTTTGGGGTTCACGCCGGCGACGAAGCACTGCTTGCCGTTGGCGTATTCTTGGCACTTTTCGGTGTGGAATTGACCGGTCTTGCCGGTAATGCCTTGGGTGATGACCTTGGTGTCTTGGTTGATCAGGATAGACATGGTGCGTTTCCTTGTGCGCGCTGCAATAGTTGAGGCGCTCAGGCCTGGACGGCGGCAACCACCTTTTGGGCGGCTTCGGCCATGGTGTCGGCGCTGATGATGGGCAGGCCCGATTCGGCCAGCATCTTCTTGCCCAGTTCTTCGTTGGTGCCCTTCATGCGCACCACCAGCGGCACGCTCAGGTTCACGGCGCGGCAGGCGGTGATGACGCCGGTGGCGATGGTGTCGCACTTCATGATGCCGCCAAAGATGTTGACCAAGATCGCCTTGACGCGGTCGTTCTTGAGCATGATCTTGAAGGCCTCGGTGACCTTCTCGGGCGTGGCGCCACCGCCGACGTCGAGGAAGTTGGCCGGCTCGGCACCAAAGAGCTTGATCGTGTCCATGGTGGACATGGCCAGCCCGGCGCCGTTGACCAAGCAGCCGATGTTGCCGTCGAGGCTGATGTAGGCCAAGTCAAACTTGGAGGCTTCGATTTCGGCCGGGTCTTCTTCGTCGAGGTCGCGCAGGGCGACGATCTCGGGGTGCCTAAAGAGCGCGTTGGCGTCGAAGTTAAACTTGGCGTCGAGCGCGATCAGTTGGCCGTTGCTGCTGCGGTTGAGCGGGTTGATCTCGACCAGCGAGGCGTCGGTGTCCATGTAGCAGCGGTACAGGTTCTGGCAGATCTCGACGAACTGCGCTTGCGAACCCGCTGGCATACCGATGCCTTGCGCCAACTGCGCGCCTTGCTCGGGCGTGAGGCCAACGAGCGGATCGACAAAGACCTTGACGATTTTCTCGGGCGTGGCGTGCGCGACTTCTTCGATGTCCATGCCGCCTTCGCTGGAGGCGATGAAGGCCACCTTTTGCGTGCCGCGGTCGGTCACGAGCGAGAGGTAGTATTCCTTTTGGATGTCGGCACCGTCTTCGATGTAGAGCCGGCGCACCTTTTGGCCGCCGGGGCCGGTTTGGTGCGTGACCAGTTGCATGCCCAGAATGTCGGTTGCACGGGCCTTGAGGTCGTCGAGGTTTTTGGCGACCTTGACGCCGCCGCCTTTGCCGCGGCCCCCGGCATGAATCTGGGCTTTGACCACCCAAACCGGGCCGCCCAGTTTTTGCGCCGCTTCCACGGCTTCTTGCACCGTGAAAGCGGGGATGCCGCGCGGCACTGGAATGCCGAATTGCCGCAAGATATCCTTGGCTTGATACTCGTGAATTTTCATGAAAAGCGCTCTCTGTAAGAGTCAAACACAACACGTCCGCCCAGAGAGGCTGAGCAGCAATCGGTCGTGCCCGCCTTGACGCACCAAAACACCGCCAGCAGCGTTGCAAATACGCGCCGCAGCATGGGCTGCGGCTGTGCTTTGCGCCTTGCCGGCGGCGCTTTAGTGCGCCCTTTCGGACACGCCCAATCGCCTCTCAGCCTCTGAGTGCAAGGTAGCGTGGGCATGTAAATCGGCCACGGTTACGGTGCAACAGGCCATAGGACACACGAAAGCCGCACTGTATCATGCGCCTGTGCCGCCAGCCTGATGCGAAACTGACGCCATGGCGGGTTGGTGCCCCTAAAGTTCCTCCTTTGTCCCTCGTTCGGCCCTCTTTTTTAATCCGCTCATGTCCCACATTTTTATAGACGGCGAGGCCGGCACCACCGGTTTGCAAATCCGCCAGCGCTTGGCCGGCCTGCCGGCGGTGCAGCTGCTGAGCATTGCGCCCGAGCGGCGCAAAGACCCGGCCGCCAAGCGCGAGCTGATGGCGCAGGCCGATCTGGTGATTTTGTGCCTGCACGACGACGACGCGCGCGCCTCGCTGGCCCTGCTCGATGCGATCAAGGCCGAGGGCAGCGCAGCCCCGCGGGTGATCGACGCCTCGAGCGCGCACCGGGTGGCGCCGGGCTGGGTCTATGGCTTTGCCGAGCTCTGCCCGGGCCAAGCCGAGGCGATCCGGCGCGCCGAGCGCGTGAGCAACCCGGGCTGTTACGCCACCGGCGCCATCGCGCTGCTGCGGCCGCTGCTCGACGCCGGCTTGATTGCGCCCGATGCGGCGCTGTGCCTGCCCAGCGTGAGCGGCTACAGCGGCGGCGGGCGCACCCTGATCGAAGCCTACGAGTCCGGCCAAGCGCCCGCGTTCGAGCTCTATGCGCTGGGCTTGCAGCACAAGCACCTGCCCGAGATCATGGCCCACAGCGGCTTGCGGCGCGCGCCGTTGTTCGTGCCGGCGGTGGGCAACTTTGCCCAAGGCATGCTGGTGCAGCTGCCGCTGCACCTCGACGCCTTGCCTGGCCAAGTGCGCGCCGCCGACCTCGAGCAGGCGCTGCGCGCGCACTATGCGGGCTGCGACTGGGTGCGCGTGGGCACGCCCAGCCCCAGCGCCAAGCTCGACGCCGTGGCGCTGGCCGGCAGCGATGCGCTTGAGCTGTTCGTGTTTGCCAACGAGGCCCAGCGCCAAGCGCTGCTGGTGGCGCGGCTGGACAACCTGGGCAAAGGCGCCAGCGGCGCGGCGGTGCAAAACTTGCGCCTGATGCTAGGCGTTTGAGGCGTTAAGACGCGATTTGTTGCGTGTTATTGCGTGTTCAGGCGTCGAACAACAGTGGGCCGTCGGGGCCGGGTTCCAGCCTTGCCGCTTGGCTGCGCACCAGTTCGTCGATGCGCTGCTGCACCCACGGGCGCAAATGCTGCCCCGCGCCGTGGCGCCGGTGCAAGTGCTGCAGATAGGGCGTGCCTTCGGCCCAAGCCAAAAAATCGGCCAGCGCGGCGCTCTGCCACTCGATCAGCCTGAACTTGAGCAGCACCTTGATCGCATACTCGCGGTGCCGCTCGGGTTGGGTGGCAAATTGCGCCAGCCGGCTGCGCGCGCGCTCCAGCGCCTGCGCCACGGCGGGCGCGCCGGCAATCAAGGCCCCGTGGCCGGGAATCACCAGCAGCGGTTGCAAGGCCTCGATGGCCTCGAGCGTGGCCGCCACTTCGGCAAAAGCGGGCTCGCCGTCGAGCTCTGGGAACACCACGCCAAAGCCGTTGGGCCACAGCGCGTCGCCGCTGATCAGCAGCCGCCGCTGCGGCTCGAACAGCAGCACCGCGTGCGGGTCGTGCCCCGGCGCGGCGTGGATCTGCCATGCGTGCCCGCCCAGCGCCAGCGCTTGGCCGGGTTGCAGCAGGGCATCAAAGGCAAAGCGCGGGCAGCGCTGACCGGTGGCGCGAAAGCTCAGGGCCGCTTCGTCCCAAGCGCGGGCGGCTTCGGCTTGGCCGGGCGGGATCCACGTCTGCACCCCGGCAAAGCGCGCCTGCAAGGCGGCGTTGCCGCCGCAGTGGTCGCTGTGCAAGTGGGTGTTGAGCAGTTGGCACAGCGGGCGGCCCTGCAGCGCCTGCTCGACCAGCGCCACGGTCTGGGCGGCGTGGCTGGCGTAGCCGCTATCGACCAGCGTGGCGCCCTCGGGGCCGTCGATCAGCACGTTGTTGGACGAGAGCCAGCCGCGCTCGAACACGCGCACGCCCGGGGGCAGGGCGTTGGCGGGCAGGGCAGTAGGAATCGGGGCGGTGGGAGTCGGGGCAGTGGACACGGCGGCGCTGGGGCTCATTTCTGGCGCAGTTCGCGGCGCAAGATCTTGCCCACGTTGCTCTTGGGCAGTTCGTCGCGGAACTCGATGTATTTGGGGCGCTTGTAGCCGGTGAGCTGCTCGTGGCAAAAGCGCAGCAGGGCTTCTTCGGTCAGGGTCGGGTCGCTGCGCACCACATAGGCCTTGATGGCCTCGCCGGTGCGCTCGTCGGGCACGCCCACGCAGGCGCATTCGAGCACCCCCGGGCACAGGGCGATCACCTGGTCGAGCTCGGCCGGATAGACGTTGAAGCCCGAAACGATCACCATGTCCTTCTTGCGATCGACGATGCGGATGAAGCCGCGCGCATCCATGATGCCGACGTCGCCGGTGCGCATGAAACCGTCAGTGGTAAACACCTTGGCGTTCTCTTCTGGCTTTTGGTAGTAGCCCGGCGTCACGTTGGGGCCGCGGATGCAGATCTCGCCCGGGCTGCCTGGCGCCAGATCGCGGCCCTCGTCGTCCTTGATGGCGATGTCGATGCTGGGCAGCGGCAGCCCGATGCTGCCGGTGAATTCGGTGCTGGTGACCGGGTTGTTGGTACCGATGGCGCAGGTTTCACTCATGCCCCAGCCTTCGATCATGGGGCTTTTGGTGACTGCTTTCCACTGGCGCGCCGTGGCTTCTAGGGCCGCCATGCCGCCAGCCTGCGACAGCACCAGGTGCGAGCAATCGACCTGCTTGAAGCGCGGGTGGTTGAGCAGGCCGTTGAACAGCGTGTTGACGGCGGGCAGGAAGTGGAACGGACGGCTCTTGAGCACCTCGATGAACTTGCCGATGTCACGCGGGTTGGGGATCAGGGTGGCGTGCGAACCGTGGCGCAGCACCAGCAGCATCAGGGTGAGGGCAAAGATGTGGTACAGCGGCAGCGCCATGATGTGGTTGGCGCGGCCGACGTCGCCGAGCTTGGTCAGGGCCGGGGTGAACCAGGCCTCGGCCTGCAAGGTGGCGGCGATCACGTTGCCGTGCGTCAGGATGGCGCCCTTGGACAGCCCGGTGGTGCCGCCGGTGTATTGCAAAAACGCGATCGAGTCGTGCGTGAGCGTGGGCCGCTGCAGGCGCAGGCTGCGGCCGCTTTTCAGCGCCTGTTTGAAGGGCACGATGGTGCGCCCTTCCAGCGGCAGGCGGTAGCGGGGCACCATTTTGGCCAGATGGCGCACGGCAAAGGTGAGCCAGCGCCCGTACCACCAGCCCAACAGTTCGCCCATGCTGGCCACGACCACGTGCTTGACCGGGGTGCGGTCGATCACCTCCTCGAGCACATGGGCGAAGTTTTCCAGGATCACGATCGCTTCGGCCCCAGAATCCCGCAGCTGGTGCTCGAGCTCGCGCGCGGTGTAGAGCGGATTGACGTTGACGCAGGTGTAGCCGGCGCGCAACACCCCGGCCATGGTGATGGGAAACTGCGGCAGGTTGGGCAGCATGATGGCCACGCGCGCGTTTTCAGTCAGGCCAAGCGATTGCAGGTAAGCCCCCAGCGCCTGGCTCATCTGGTCGAGCTGAGCGTAGCTCATCCAGCGCTCCATGCAGACCGTCACCGGGCGCTGGGCGTGCTGGCGAAACGAGTCCTCGAACAGCTCGTTCAGGCAGCCGTACTGAGATGCATCGATCGCGTGCGGCACGCCGGGTGGGTAGCTCTGAAGCCAGATTTTTTCCATGGGTCAAGCGGCAGGTGAGGGAGCGAGCAGGGCGCAAATTGGAGTTACATTGTGTGCGCTGGAGCCAACAGCCGAATCAGGGCAAGCCCTTGGATGGTGTCGCGCCCGCAACAGGGTGTCAGCGTGCTGTTGTATCCTAGGGGCTGATCAACTACCAGGCACCCTTGTGTCCGAACCCTCTCCCAGTAGTTCGCCGCAGCGTCGGCTGCGGCACGTAGACCAGCGCGGTTTTTTTAAGCGGCTGGTGGAACTTCTCAACCCCGGTCCCGACTCCAAGGATGAGCTGATCGAGACTTTGGCCGAGGCCGAGGACAACGCCATCATCAACGGCGAGTCGCGCGCCATGCTCGAAGGCGTGATCCGCATCGCCGACATGACGGCGGGCGATGTGATGGTAGCAGCCCCGCGCATGGACGTGCTCGACATCCACGCGCCTTTCAACGAGTTGCTCAACACCGTGATTTCCACCGCCCACTCGCGCTTTCCGGTCTTTGAGGGCGAGCGCGACCAGATCATCGGCATCCTCATGGCCAAGGATTTGCTCAAACTGCAGCGCGCCCCGGAGCTCAACCTGCGCGCCCTCCTGCGCCCGGCCACCTTCGTGCCCGAAAGCAAGGGCCTCAACGATTTGCTGCGCGAGTTTCGCGGCAACCGCAACCACCAGGCGATCGTGATCGACGAATTTGGCCGCGTCGCCGGACTGATCACCATCGAAGACGTGCTCGAAGAGATCGTGGGCGAGATCGAAGACGAGTTCGACGTGGAAGAAGACGAGGGCGACATCTTCACGCTGGCCGATGGCTCCTGGCGCATCAATGGCGACACCCCGATCGAGCGCATCAATGAGCGCTTTGGCGTTGAGCTGCCGCTGGATGGCTTTGAGACCATCGGCGGGCTGGTGGCACACGAGCTTGGCCATGTGCCCAAGCGCGGCGAAAGCCACGCCTTGGGCGGCTTGCTGTTTCGCTCCCAGCACACCCGCGGCGGCACGGTGATCTGGTTCAATGTCACGCGACTCGAGGGGGCGTCTTGATGCGCGGCGCCTGGTCGGCAGTGTTGCTGCTGGCGGGGTTGCTGCAGGCGCTGGCCTTGGCGTGGCCGTTCCAAACCGTTGCACTGGCCGGCTGGGGCTTGCACGCCGGCGAGCCGACGCCGCTGCTGCAGTGGCTGGCGATGTGCGTGCTGGTGCTGGCCATCGTGCGCGCGCCCAGCAGGCGCCGGGCGGCGTGGCGCACCGGCCTGTTTGCGCTGGCGTGGCTGTGCGGCAGCTTTTGGTGGCTGTTCGTGTCCATGAACACCTACGGTGGCATGGCGGTGCCGCTGGCAGCGGGCGCGGTGTTTTTGTTGGCGGCCTTTTTGTCTTTGTACTACGCTGCCGCTGGGGCTCTGTTTTGGCGCTGGCGCGCGGCTGCGCCGCTGGTGCAAGCTGGGGTTTTTGCGGCCTTGTGGACGCTGGCCGAGGTGGCGCGCGGCACCTTGCTGACTGGGTTCCCGTGGGGGGCGATCGGTTACGCCCACGTCGATTCGCTGGCCGTCTTGGCCCCTTGGGTGGGGGTCTATGGCATGGGCGCGCTGGCGGCGGCGCTGGCGGGGGGCACGGTGGCCGCTCTGGTGCAACGCAGCGCCCCGGCCGTGCCTTGGGAGCGCGTGGTGGTGGTGCCCTCGGGGCGCGGCCTGAGCCACGGTCACATGGCGTCGCCGCTGCTGCCGCTGCTGGCTCTGTGGCTGCCACTGCTGCTGTGGCCCCACTTGGGCAGCTGGCTGGCGCAGCGTGCGCCCACCCTGACCGTGAGCACCGGCACCCTGCCGGTGCAACTGTTACAAGGCAATGTGGCACAAGACCAAAAGTGGGATCCCAAAGTCGGCATCCCCTTTGCGCTGCAGTGGTACAAAGAGCAGACCGCACTGGCACTCGATCGGCTCGACGCTGCAGGCAAGCCCGGCTTGGTGGTGTTGCCCGAAACGGCCATCCCGCTGCTGCCGCAAGAGATCGATCCGCTCTGGTGGGAGGCCTTCTTGGGTCGCATCGAAAGCGGCCAATCGGCGGTGATGATTGGCATCCCGGTGGGCAACTGGCGCGAGGGTTACACCAATTCGGTGCTGGGCTGGACGCCGTCGCTGCAGACCTTCCGCTACGACAAATACCACCTGGTGCCCTTTGGTGAATTCGTGCCGCCGTTTTTCCAGTGGTTCGTCGACATGATGCAGATCCCACTGGGCAACTACCGCCCTGGCCCATTGGGGCAGGCGCCATTTGCGTGGGCGGGCCAGCACCTTGGGCCCAACATCTGCTACGAAGACCTGTTCGGCGAAGAACTGGCAGCGGCCTTTCGCGGCCCCTGGCAGGCCCCCACGGTTCTGGTCAACTTGAGCAACATCGGCTGGTTTGGCAACACCGTGGCGATCGATCAGCACCGCCACATCGCGCGCCTGCGCGCCCTGGAGTTGCAACGCCCGATGGTGCGCGCCACCAACACCGGCTCCACCGTGGGCATCGACCACATGGGCCGTGTGTTGGCCGAGTTGCCGCGCCTGACGCGCGGTGTGCTGGGTGTCACGGTCGAGGGCCGCAGCGGCCTGACCCCGTTTGCGCGCTGGGCCGCGCACTGGGGCTTGTGGCCGGTGGTGCTGGCGGCGCTGGCGCTGCTGGCGCTGTGCTGGCGGCGTACCTGAGCTTTGCGGGCGCTTGGCTGGCGCTTGGGTGGCGCTCAGTGGGCGCTTCGTAGGCGCTTCGTAGGCGCCTCCGGGGCACTAAAATCAGCGTTTTGCACGCGCTTTTGCGGCGCACCGCTTGGGCACCCTAGGCCGCCACCATGACGTTCCAACAAATCATCCTCCAACTGCAAAGCTACTGGGCGGCCCAAGGCTGTGCGCTGCTGCAACCCTACGACATGGAAGTGGGCGCGGGCACCAGTCACACCGCCACTTTTTTGCGCGCCCTGGGGCCCGAGCCCTGGAAAGCGGCCTATGTGCAGCCGAGCCGGCGCCCCAAAGACGGGCGCTACGGCCAGAACCCCAACCGCCTGCAACACTACTACCAGTATCAGGTGGTGCTCAAGCCGGCGCCGGCCAACATCCTCGAGCTGTATCTGGGCTCGTTGCAGGCGCTGGGCTTTGACCTGAAGCAAAACGACGTGCGCTTTGTCGAGGACGACTGGGAAAACCCGACGCTGGGCGCCTGGGGCTTGGGCTGGGAGGTCTGGCTCAACGGCATGGAGGTGACGCAGTTCACCTACTTCCAGCAAGTGGGCGGCATCGACTGCCGGCCGATCACCGGCGAGATCACTTACGGCCTCGAGCGCTTGGCGATGTACCTGCAAGGGGTAGAAAACGTCTACGACTTGGTCTGGACGCCGGGCCTGAGCTACGGCGACGTCTATCTGCAAAACGAGCAGGAGCAAAGCGCCTACAACTTTGAGCACGCCGACGCCGAATTTTTGTTTGTCGCCTTTGCCGCCCACGAGCGTCAGGCGCAGCACCTGATCCGCAGCCAGCTCGCGCTGCCGGCCTACGAGCAGGTGCTCAAGTGCGCGCACAGCTTCAACCTGCTCGACGCGCGCGGCGCCATCAGCGTGACCGAGCGCGCGGCCTACATCGGGCGCATCCGCAACCTGGCGCGCAGCGTGGCGCAGAGCTACTTCGAGAGCCGGCAGCGGCTGGGCTTTCCCATGGCCCCGCGCCCGTGGGTGGCGCAGATGGAACCCCAAGCGGCCTAATTGCCCCAACAACGCCCGCAAGATTTATGCACAAGCACAACCTCCTGGTCGAACTGTTGGTCGAAGAACTGCCTCCCAAGGCGCTGAAAAAACTGGGCGCAGCCTTTGCCGGTGTGCTGGCCGAGCAGCTGCAAGCCCAGGGCTTGGCCGAGGCCGATGTGCGGCTCACCTCCTATGCCTCGCCGCGGCGCTTGGCCGCGCTCTTTAGCGACGTGGCGGCGCGCGCGCCGGACCGGCCGGTGTCGCACAAGCTCATGCCGGTGAGCGTGGGGCTCGATGCCAGCGGTGCGCCCACGTCCGCGCTGCTCAAGCGCCTGGCGGCGCTGGGGGCCGACGCCACAGCCGTGCCCGGCCTGCGCCGCGCCCTTGATGGCAAAGCCGAGGCCTTGTACTTGGATAGCGTGCAGCCCGGTGTGAGCTTGGCGGTGGGGCTGCAAAAAGCGCTCGACGATGCCCTGGCCCGGCTGCCCATCCCCAAGGTGATGAGCTACCAGCCCGAAAGCGACAGTGCCAGCGCGGCCTTTGTGCCCGGCTGGAGCAGCGTGCACTTCGTGCGCCCGGCGCATGGCCTGGTGGCGCTGCACGGCGCCGAGGTGGTTCCCGTGCACGCGCTGGGCCTGCGCGCCGGCCGCAGCACGCGCGGCCACCGCTTCGAGGCCGCAGTGGACCCGCTGCCGCTGACCGATGCCGACAGCTACGCCGCCACGTTGCGCACCCAAGGCGCGGTGATCGCCAGCTACGCCGAGCGCAGCCTCGAGCTGGTGCGCCAGCTGCGCCAGGCGGCGGCCTCTTTGGGCGCACGGCTAGAGGTGGAGCAGGGCTGCGCTGGCCTGAGCGCCGAGAAAATAGAGCAGCGCCTGCTGGACGACGCGCTGGTGCAAGAGGTCACGGCGCTGGTCGAGCGGCCCACGGTGCTGGTGTGCGCCTTCGAGCGCCAGTTCCTCGAAGTGCCGCAGGAGTGCCTGATCCTGACCATGAAGGCCAACCAGAAGTACTTCCCGCTGCTGGACGCGCAGGGGCGCTTGAGCCACCAGTTTCTGGTGGTCAGCAACATCAACCCGGCCGACCCGAGCGCGGTGATCGCTGGCAACGAGCGCGTGGTGCGCCCGCGCTTGGCCGACGCGCGCTTTTTTTACGACCAGGACCGCAAGCGCTCGCTCGAATCGCGCCTGCTGGGGCTGGCCAAGGTGGTCTATCACAACCGGCTCGGCAGCCAGGGCGAACGGGTGGAGCGCGTGCGCGCCATCGCCTGCGCCATCGCGCAGCGGCTGGGCGATGCGGCGCTGCTGCGCCAGGTCGAGCAGGCGGCCCTGCTGGCCAAGGCCGATTTGCTCACCGACATGGTGGGCGAGTTCCCCGAACTGCAAGGCATCATGGGGCGCACCTACGCCTTGCACGACGGGCTCGAGCCGGCGGTGGCCGAGGCCATCGAAGACCACTACAAACCGCGCTTTGCCGGTGATGCGCTGCCGCGCAGCCCGGTAGGCTTGTGCGTGGCGCTGGCCGACAAGCTCGAAACCCTGGTGGGCCTGTTTGGCATCGGCAGCCTGCCCAGCGGCGACAAAGACCCCTACGCCTTGCGCCGCCACGCGCTGGGCGTGCTGCGCATGTGGATCGAGCGCGACTTGCCGCTGGACTGGGCCGAGCTGCTGGCGCTGGCGCGGCCGGTGTTTGGCGACCAGATCGCCGACCCCAGCGCCGCCCTGACTGAGTTCGTGTTCGAGCGCCTGGCCGGCAGCTTGCGCGAGCAGGGCTTTGGCAGCCACGAGGTGGACGCGGTGCTGGCGCTGCGCCCCACGCGCTTGGCCGAGGTGCCGCGCCGGCTCGAGGCGGTGCGCGCCTTTGCCGCCTTGCCGCAAGCGGCGGCGCTGGCAGCGGCCAACAAGCGCATCGGCAACATCTTGAAGAAATCGGCCGCTGCCGACGCTGGCGCGGCCCCGGTGCAGCCGCAGCTGCTGGCCGAGCCGGCCGAGCAAGCCCTGTACGCCGCGCTGCAAGCCACGCTGCCGCAAACCCAGGCCCAGTTCGAGGCCGGCGACTACCGCGCCCACTTGCTGGGCTTGGCGGCGCTGCATGGGCCGGTGGATGCGTTTTTCGAGTCGGTGCTGGTCAACGCCGACGACCCGGCCGTGCGCGCCAACCGGCTCGCGCTGCTGCGCACCCTGCACCGGGCCATGAACCGCGTGGCCGAGCTGGCGCGTCTGGCCTAAGCCTCTAGCGCACCGCACCACATGCCCCACACCCGCGACTCCAAGCTGATCGTCATCGACCGCGACGGCACCCTGAACCCCGACCCCGAAGACTACCTGCGCAGTCCCGACGACTGGCAACCCTTGCCGGGAGCGCTCGAGGCGGTGGCGCGGCTCAACCAGGCCGGCTGGCGCGTGGTGGTGGCGACCAACCAATCGGGCCTAGGCCGTGGGTTGTTCGACATCGCCACCCTCAACGACATCCACGCCCGCATGCACAAGGCGCTGGCGCAGGCCGGGGGTCGCGTGGAAGCGGTGTTTTTCTGCCCGCACGCGCCCGAAGACGGCTGCGACTGCCGCAAACCGGCGCCGGGGCTCTTTCTGCAGATCAGCCAGCGCTTTGGCGTGCCGGCGGCGCAGATGGTGGCAGTCGGCGATTCGGTGCGCGACGCCCAAGCGGCGCTGGCCGCCGGCTGCGAGGCGCACCTGGTGCTCAGCGGCCAGTCTGCGGCGCACCGCGACGGCACGCTGCCGCCCGGTTTGCCCGCCGGCGTGAACGTGCATCCCGATTTGAGCGCTTTTGCCGATGCCATCGTGGCCCGGGCAAAGGCCATAGCCCCCGATAAAACAGGCCATCCATGACCGCCATTTACGCCCTGCGTTCGCTGCTGCACTTGCTCTTTATGGCCATCACGGTGGTGCCGTGGGCGCTGGTGGTGGTGCTGGCCGCACCTTGGGTCAGCGGCGCCCGAACCTACCGCCTGTGTGTGGCCTGGCTGGCGACTTCGGTCTGGGCCGGCGGCTGGATTTTGGGCATCAAAAACCGCGTCAGCGGTTGGGAGCACCTGCCCCAGGGTGAGCAGGACGCGGCAGTGTTGCTGGTCAAGCACCAGTCGGTCTGGGAGACCTTCAGCCTGCCGGCGCTGATGCCGCGTCCGCTGGCCTTTGTGTTCAAAAAAGAGCTGCTGCACATCCCCTTTTTCGGCTGGGCGATGGGGCGCATGGACATGATCCACATCGACCGCGCGCAACGCAACCAGGCTTTTGCCAAGGTGGTGCAGCAAGGCCGGCGCCTGCTCGCCAAGGGCACTTGGGTCATCATGTTCCCCGAAGGCACGCGCATCGCCCGCGGCGAGGTGGGCCAGTACAAGAGCGGTGGCGCGCGGCTGGCGGTGCAGGCCGGGGTGCCGGTGATCCCGATCGCCGTCAATTCGGGCCGCTGCTGGCCGGCCAAGGCATTCATCAAGCGCCCCGGGGTGGTCGAGCTGTCCATCGGCCCGCCCATTCCCTCCGCGGGGCGCGACCCCGAGGAGCTGATGCGCGAGGTGCAGGACTGGATCGAGGCCGAAATGCGCCGCCTCGACCCCGAAGCCTACCCGGTTCAGTCCTGAGTCAGCTCTCCGTTTTTTCGCCCCCGTGGTCTCCGTGAGCACACAACCGGATTTGTTTGGCGCGCCGCCGCTGCGCCACCCACAAGCCAACCGCGAATGCCTGCTCAACGGGCAGCGCGTGTGCTACCACTTCGAGCGCGCAACGCGCACAACACTGGGCTTGCGCATCGGGCCCCAAGGGCTGACCGTGCGCGCCCCCAGCCGCTTGGCGCAGGCCGAGGTAGAGAGGTTTTTGCACAGCAAGGCGCGCTGGATACTCGACAAACTGCAGCAGGTGCAGGCGCACACGGCCGCAGCGGCTGCGCCCACACCCGAGCAGCAGGCGGCGCAGTTGGCTGCGCGCTGGCGCGCAGGCGCGAGCGTGGCCTACTTGGGCCAGCCCCTGCCCTTGATGCTGGAGCCACTGGCCGGCATGGCCCCAGGCAGTGCGCGCCTGAGCGCCGCCGGCCTGCAGGTTTCGCTGGCCCCTGGCTGCGCGCCCGAACGGGTGCGCAGCGCCGTGCACGCGTGGTTGCAGCACAGCGCCTACGATCTATACGTGCAGCGCTTGCAGCACTTTGCCCCGCAGCTGGGGGTGCGCTGGCGCGGCTTGAAGCTCAGCAACGCCGGCACGCGCTGGGGCAGCGCCAAGGCCGATGGCAGCCTGCGTTTGCACTGGCGCCTGATCCAGCTCGAGGCGCAGTTGATCGACTACGTGGTGGTGCACGAACTGGCGCACCTGCGCGAGATGAACCACAGCCCGGCCTTTTGGCGTCTGGTGCAGGGCGTGCTGCCCGATCAGCTCGAGCGCCGGCGCGCGCTGGCGCGGGTGCGCATCGAGCCCGATTGAGACCCGACACAGGGTTGTTCGAGCTGCCGCTAGCCTACTGCACCCGCTGGGCCTGGCCCAAGCAAGTTGCGCTGCTGCGCCCAGGCCTGCAAGGCGTCGGCGGGCAGTGGACGGCTGAGGAAATAACCTTGTGCCTGGTCGCAGCCGTGCTCGTGCAGCCAAGCCAGTTGCTCGGCCGTTTCCACCCCTTCGGCCACGGTGCGCATGCCCAGGTGGTCGGCCAGTCCGATCACGGCGCGCACGATGGCGCGGTCGTCCGGGTCGGTATGCAGGTCGCGCACAAAACTTTGGTCAATTTTGAGTTTGGCCACTTTGAAGCGCTTGAGGTAGCTCAGCGACGAGTAGCCGGTACCAAAGTCGTCGATGGCGATCGGCACTTGCAGCCGCCGCAGGCTCTCCATGGTGGCGATGGTGCCTTGCGGATTGATCATGGCGCAGCTTTCGGTGAGCTCGATTTCCAGCCGGTGTGCTGGCAGGCCGCTGGCGCGCAACAGAGCTCCAATCCCATCGGCCAGCCTGGAGTCGCGAAACTGAACCGCCGACAAGTTGACGGCCATCGTCAACCCATCCAACCCAGCGGCGTCCCAGCGCTGCAACTGCAGCAGCGCTTGGTGAAGTACCCACTCACCGATCGACAAGATGAGGCCCGAGGTTTCGGCCAGCGGAATGAACTCAGCCGGCGAGATCGGGCCCCACTCGCCGTGCTGCCAGCGCAGCAGGGCTTCCACGCCCAGCAATGCGCCATCGCCGAGCCGGATCTGCGGCTGATAGACCAGTGACAGTTGCCCGCGCTCCAGCGCCAGCCGCAAGTCGGTTTGCAGGCGCAGGGTGCGGCTGCTTTGGGTGCGCAATTCGGTCGCATAAAAGCGAAAGGTGCTGCGCCCCTCTTGTTTGGCCTGGTACATCGCCAGATCGGCGCTCCGGGCCAGTTCATCCAGCGTTTCGCCATCGCGCATGAAGAGCGCAATCCCGATCGAGAGCGTGGCCGTTACCTCATGATCGCTGAGGGTGAAGCTGTGGCGCGCTTGTTCGGTCAGTTTCTCGGCCACGAGGCGGGCCGAAGCCGCATCGCAGCCGGGCAGCATCAGCACGAATTCGTCGCCGCCCTGGCGCGAGAGCGTGTCGCCAGCGCGCAATAGGGCGCTTAGCCGCTGCGCCATCTGCACCAGCAGTTGGTCGCCCACGTGGTGCCCCAAGATGTCGTTGATGTGCTTGAAGTTGTCGATGTCGATGTACATCAGCGCCAAGGGCTGACCTTGGCGCCGTGCCAAGATCGCCGCCTGGTGGAAGCGATCTTGCAGCAGCAGCCGGTTGGCCAGGCCGGTGAGCGCATCGAAGTACGCCATGCGCTCGATCTGCTGTTCAGCCAGCTTGCGCTGGGTGATGTCTTCTTTGATGCCCAGATAGTGCGTGATGCGGCCGTTGGGTTGCACGATCGGGGTCAAGCGCGCCATTTCGGTGTAGATGCTGCCGTCTTTGCGCCGGTTGATCAGTTCCCCGTTCCAAGGGCGGCCAGCAGTGAGCGCTTCCCACATTTCCCGATAGACCGAGGGCGGGGTTTGGCCAGACTGCAAGATGCGCGGGTTTTGGCCCAGCACTTCCTCTGGGCTGTAGCCGGTGGCGCGGAAAAAAGCGGCGTTGGCGTACTCGATTTCGGCGTTTAAGTTGGCGATCACGATCGAAGACGGGCTCTGCTCGACCGCCTGCTGCAATTTGATCAAGGTGTCGAGCGACTGGTGGCGCTCGATCGCCAGTCCGGCCAAAAATGCACCGCGCTCGATGGCTTTCAGTTCGGCCGGCGTGGGGGTGCCGATGCGCCTTGAGTAAACCGCCCAAGTGCCCAGCACCCGCCCTTGCGGTCCCTTGATGGGCAGCGACCAGCAGGCTGCCAAGCCGTGCGCCAGGGCCAAGTGTTTGTAATCGGCCCACAGCGGGTCGGTGGCGATGTCAGACACGAACACGGCTTGGCCGCTGTGCGCCGCCGTACCACACGAGCCTGCGGCTGGGCCAATGGGGATGCCGTGGATGGCGGCTCGGTAGGAGGGCGGCAGGTCGGGGCTGGCACAGTCGCACACGGTCTGGTTTTGGGAATCGACCAACAGCACACTGATGAGCCGTTCCGGGAGCAGGGCCTGGTAGCCATGCACCATGAACTCGAGCAAAGGCTGTAGATCGGTGTGGCTCAGAAGCCGCTCCAGCGTCTGGCGCTCCAGTTCAGCCATCTGTTCCTGGTGTTTGCGTGCGCTGATGTCGAGCAGCACGCCGTGCGCCCAGGTGATGGTGCCGGTGGCGTCGTACTCCATCCAGGTGCGGTCTTCGATCCAGACCCAGCGCCCGTCGGCGGTGCGCAAGCGATAATGCTGCACATAGTTCTCGATGCCTTGCAGCCGCTTGGCTGCGACCTCGGCGTTGAGCCCGTCCAAATCGTGCGGGTGCACCAAGTCGAGGTAGAGCAGGTGCTGGCGCATCCAGTCGGTGGCGCAGTAGCCCCACTGGCTCACGTTATCGCTCACAAACGCGACCGGACAGCCTACGGCACCCACCCAAGTGATCGCCACCACGGGCGAGGCGTTGATGGCGGTGGCCAAAAAACCTGGGCCGGAATGGCGTGGGCCCGGGGCGTAGGGGGCAAAGGGATGCGGCGCTTCCATGGCAAACGGGAACGATCAAAAAATTCCCTTGTGGCATTATGAACCCATAGTGCAGCAATGGCATGACAGGGTCGCAACATGGCAAAAATCAGTTACAGCATCAGCGACCTCGCGCGCGAGTTCGACCTCACCACGCGCGCCATTCGTTTCTACGAAGACATGGGGCTGCTGCAGCCACAGCGCAGCGGTGCGCTTGGCCGCAACCGCGTGTACAGCGCGCGCGACCGCACCCGGCTCAAGCTCGTGCTGCGCGCCAAGCGCTTGGGCCTGAGCCTGTCGCAAGCCAAAGAAATCATCGACATGTACGACACCCCGCGCGACAGCGGGCCGCAGCTGCGCAAGTTTCTGGCCGTGCTGGCGTTGCACCGGCGCCAGCTCGAAGAGCAATTGGCCGACCTGCAAGCCAATCTGGACGAGGTGAAAGTGCACGAAAAAGAAGCCAAGGCCTTGCTGGCGAAGCTGGGGGGCTGAGCTTGGGGGAGTACTGCGCTGAACCGGTGCCGTGGGCGTGTTGCCGGCGTGAGTTTTTTGAGGCCATAATTGACGTTTACGTAAACGTAAATTAAAGTTGGCCCCTGATCTGGCCGGCCACACAGGAGACCCTATGCCGCACGCACCCACCGCCGCCGAGCTTGCTGCACTCACCGAGCGCGTGCAAACCAGCCTCGAGCGCCAAGGCATGATGCAGCACTTGGGCGTGCGCCTGCTGGCCGTTGCGCCGGGCGCGGTGACGCTGGCCATGCCGTACTCCGAGCGCGTTGTGCAGCAGCAAGGCGGTTTTCATGGCGGCGCCATGGGCGCGCTGGCCGACATCGCCGGTGGCTACGCCGCCCTCACCGTGGCCCCCGAGGGCATGGAGGTGACCACGGTGGAGTACAAAATCAACTTTCTGGCCGCCTTTCAGGGCGGCGAGCTGCAGGCCACGGGCAAAGTGGTGCGCGCCGGCAAGCGCATCATCGTGACCACGGCCGAGGTGGTGCACGTGGCGCCCGACGGCCGGCGCAGCGTGTGCGCGCTGATGCAGCAGACCATCGTGCCCGTGCCCAAAACCTATTGATCCACCCCTGCCACCCCCACCACCTCTAACCTCAAAAAACCGGAGACACCGACCATGAGCGCACTGCCCAACCTGCCCGGCCTCGATTTCATGCTGGGCGACGACATCAACGCCCTGCGCGACGCGGTGCGCGACTTCGCCCAGGCCGAAATCGCCCCGCGCGCGGCCGAGATCGACCGCAGCGACCAGTTTCCCATGGACTTGTGGCGCAAAATGGGCGAGTTGGGCGTGCTCGGTATCACCGTGGGCGAGGAATACGGCGGCGCCAACATGGGCTACCTGGCGCACATGATCGCCATGGAGGAAATCTCGCGCGCCAGCGCCAGCGTGGGCCTGAGCTACGGCGCGCACTCCAACCTGTGCGTGAACCAGATCAAGCGCAACGGCAGCGAGGCGCAGCGCGCCAAGTACCTGCCCAAGCTCATCAGCGGCGAGCACGTGGGCGCGCTGGCCATGAGCGAGACCGGCGCCGGCTCCGACGTGATCGGCATGAAGCTGCGCGCCCAAGAGCGCGGCGGCTGCTACCTGCTCAACGGCAGCAAAATGTGGATCACCAACGGCCCCGACGCCGACACGCTGGTGGTCTATGCCAAGACCGAGCCCGAGCTGGGCGCGCGCGGCGTGACCGCGTTCCTGATCGAAAAAGGCATGCCGGGCTTTGGCGTAGCGCAAAAGCTCGACAAACTGGGCATGCGCGGCAGCCACACCGGCGAGCTGGTGTTCAACAACGTCGAGGTGCCGGCCGACAACATCCTCGGCGGCCTGAATCAAGGCGCCAAGGTGCTGATGAGCGGCCTGGACTACGAGCGCGCCGTGCTGGCCGCCGGCCCCATTGGCATCATGCAGGCGGTGCTCGACAACGTGGTGCCCTACATCCACGAGCGCAAGCAGTTTGGCCAGAGCATCGGCGAGTTTCAGCTGGTGCAGGGCAAGGTGGCCGACATGTACACCGTGCTGCAGGCCGGCCGCGCCTTTTGCTACCAGATCGGCAAAAATCTCGATCAGATCGGCGCCGCGCACGTGCGCCAAGTGCGCAAAGACTGCGCCTCGGTGATTCTGTGGTGCGCCGAGCAGGCCACCAAAATGGCCGGCGACGGCATCCAGCTCTTTGGCGGCAACGGCTACATCAACGACTACCCGCTGGGCCGCCTGTGGCGCGACGCCAAGCTGTACGAGATCGGTGCCGGCACCAGCGAAATCCGGCGCATGCTGATTGGGCGCGAGCTGTACAACGAGACCCGCTGAAAGCGCCGCACCTCCTACAAAGCGGCGCAGCGCCCGGCTGACCACACGCCAGTGGCTTGCAGATGGGCCGAACCAGCACGCTGAACAGTAGGCAGGGCGGCCTGTTTTTGTGCTAGTGTCAGGGTCTGCATGCGGGCAGATGGCCTGCTCGGCCCTTGTCCCCCTTCAACTGCCCATGGTCACCACCCTGCCGCAACGGCTCGACTCCACGCTGGCGCACGACATCGCGCGCGCCATGATCGACGGCTTTGACCGCCATTACCGCCTGTTCCGGGCCGAGTCGGCGCGCGCCAAGCACCGCTTCGAAACCCAAGATTGGCACGGCCAGCAGCGCGCCCAGCGCGAGCGCATCGAGTTTTACGATCTGCGCGTCAAGGAATGCGTGACAAGGCTGGAGCGCGAATACCACGCCGCGCAGTTGCCGATGGAGGTCTGGCAGCAGATCAAGCTGTTTTATGTCGGCATGCTGGTGGACCACCGCCAGCCCGAACTGGCCGAGACCTTTTTTAATTCGGTCAGCACCAAAATTTTGGATCGCTGCTATTTCCAGAACGATTTTATCTTCGTGCGTCCGGCGGTGAGCACCGAATACCTGGAGCCGCAAGACCCGCAGACCCACACCAGCTACCGCAGTTATTATCCGCAGCGCGCCAATTTGCTCGATGAATTGCGCCGCATGGTGCGCGATTTTGGCCTGCGCGCGCCGTTTGAAGATTTCGAGCGCGACACGTTGTCGGTGTATGAGGCGCTGCTGCCTTTGTTTGAGCACGACAAACTGCGCGCCAATTTCCAGATTCAGGTGCTGCACAGCCTGTTTTATCGCAACAAGGGCGCCTATGCGGTCGGCAAGCTGATCAACGGTTTTCAAGAGCTGCCCTTTGCATTGCCGATTCTGCACAACGAACAGGGCCAGTTGGTGATCGACACCCTGTTGCACGGCGAAGACGATCTGCTGATGGTGTTCAGCTTTGCGCGCGCCTACTTCATGGTTGACATGGAAGTGCCCAGCGCCTACGTGCAGTTTTTGCGCAGCATGATGCCGCGCAAACCGCGGGCCGAGTTTTACAACGCGCTGGGGCTGGCCAAGCAGGGCAAAACGCTGTTTTACCGCGATTTTTTGTACCACATGCGGCACAGCACCGACCGCTTCCGGATTTCGCCCGGCATCAAGGGCATGGTCATGCTGGTGTTTGACCTGCCGAGCTTTCCCTTTGTGTTCAAGGTCATCAAGGATTTTTATCCGCCGCAAAAAGACACCACGCGCGAGCAGATCCGGGGCAAATACCAGCTCGTCAAGCAGCACGACCGCGTCGGGCGCATGGCCGATTCGCTCGAGTTCAGCGAAGTCGGGTTTCCGCGCGACCGCTTCGAGGACGAGTTGATCGAGGAGATCAAAAAGTTTGCCCCCAGCCAGATCGAAATCAGCGACCGCGATGGCGACGGCACGATCGAAGTCGTGATCAAGCACCTCTACATTGAGCGGCGCATGATCCCGCTCAACATCTACCTGCAAGAGGCTTTTGACGTGCTGCGCCACGACCGCAACCATGCCGGCGCGCGCCGGCAGCTGGAGCGCGCGGTGTTCGAATACGGCAATGCCATCAAAGACTTGGTGGCGGCCAACATCTTCCCCGGCGACATGCTGTGGAAGAACTTTGGCATCACGCGCCACGGCAAGGTGGTGTTTTACGATTACGACGAAATCGAATACATCACCGATTGCAATTTCCGCCGTGTGCCACAAGCGCGCAACGACGACGACGAGATGAGCGGCGACGTCTGGTACAACGTGGCCAAGAACGACGTCTTTCCCGAAACCTTTGGCCCCTTTTTGCTCAGCAACCCGCTGGTGCGCGAGGTCTTCATGCGCCACCACGCCGATCTGCTGCAAGCCGATTTTTGGCAGGGGCACAAAGACCGCATTTTGGCGGGCCACGTGCACGATGTGTTCCCCTACGAGCGCGAGCGCCGCTTTGGGGTGCAGCGCGCCCAAGCGGCGCTGGCGGCCGAGTTGGCGGCCGAACTGGCGGCGCAGGCGGCGGTGCTAGAAGCGCAAGCGGCGCAAACAGCGGCCTTGAGCTTGAGCGCCCAAACCCCTTAGAGCCCAGCGCTGCGGCCCCCATGACGATCGACGACGCCTTCATGCTGGCGGCCAACGCCGTGACGGTGATCGGCTTGCCCTTTGCCCTCTGGACTTATGTGCAGCAAGCGCGCAAAGAGCGCGAAAACGAAGAAGAAGAAGCCTACCAGCACTTGAGCGACGCCTACAACCAGTTTTTGCAGGTGGTGCTCGCGCACGCCGATTTGCAGCTGCGCAGCGCCCGTGCCCTGCCCGACCCCACCCCTGAGCAGCGCGAGCGCATGCTGGTGATCTTCGACATGCTCATCAGCCTGTTCGAGCGCGCCTATTTGGTGGCCTACAAAGAGCAGATGAGCCCGACCGAGCAGCGGCGCTGGAACAGCTGGGACGACTACATGCGCGAGTGGTGCCGGCGCGAAGACTTTGCCGCCGCGCTCGGCCAACTGCTGCGCGGCGAAGACCCAGACTTTGTAGCCTACATCGAGCGCGTGGCACGCCAAGAGCGCGAGGCGCTGCAACTCGAGGCCGCAGCCGCCTAAACTTTTTTCGCCCCCATTCAACTTTTATATCAGGAGCCCCACCATGAACCCGACCGCCGACCCGATCGTCATCGTTTCCGCCGCCCGCACCCCGATGGGCAGTTTGCAGGGTGACTTTGCCGCGCTGGCGGCGCACGATCTGGGTGGGGTGGCGATCGCCGCCGCGGTGGCGCGCTCCGGCATTGCGCCCGAGCTCGTCACCGAGGTGCTGATGGGCAACTGCTTGCTGGCAGGACAAGGCCAAGCGCCGGCGCGCCAGGCGGCTTTCAAGGGCGGCTTGCCCGACAGCGCCGGCGCCGTGACGCTGTCCAAAATGTGCGGCTCCGGCATGCGCGCGGCCATGTTCGCACACGACATGCTGCTGGCCGGCAGCCACGAGGTGCTGCTCGCCGGCGGCATGGAGAGCATGAGCAACGCCCCCTACCTGCTGGCCAAGGCGCGCGGCGGCTACCGCCTCGGCCACGACCGCCTCTACGACCACATGATGCTCGACGGGCTCGAGGACGCCTACGAACCGGGGCGCAGCATGGGCACCTTTGGCGAAGACTGCGCCGCTCACTACGGGTTCACCCGCGCCCAGCAAGACGCCTACGCCACCGCCAGCGTGCAGCGCGCCCAGCGCGCCACACTAGACGGCAGCTTTGGAGATGAAATCGCCCCGGTCACGCTGCAAGAGCGCAGCGGCGCGCGCGAGGTGCGCATCGATGAAGGGCCGGGCCGCATCAAGCTCGACAAAATCCCAACGCTCAAACCGGCCTTCAAAAAAGACGGCACCGTGACCGCAGCCAGCAGCTCCAGCATCAACGACGGCGCCGCCGCGCTGCTGCTCATGCGCGCCAGCACGGCGCAGCGGCTCGGTTGCACACCGCTGGTGCGCGTCTGCGCCCACGCCACCCACGCCCAAGCGCCGCAGTGGTTTGCTACCGCGCCGGTGGGCGCGAGCCTAAAGCTGCTGGCCAAGCTGGGCTGGACGGCAGACGAAGTCGATCTGTGGGAAGTCAACGAGGCCTTTGCCGTGGTGGCGATGGCGCTGATGCACGACCTAAAAGTGCCACACGAGCGCGTCAACGTCAACGGCGGCGCCTGCGCGCTGGGGCACCCGATCGGGGCCAGCGGCGCGCGCATGGCGTGGATGAGCGTGACCAGTATGCGCGCCCGCAAGGCCCGGCGCGGCGTGGCC